>Ga0098040_1000023_pt1 | contig 102936 bp, 87 predicted proteins | sample 7_EtaG_FD_75065 | JGI IMG/M metagenome (GOLD analysis project Ga0098040, IMG submission 75065) | Marine viral communities from the Subarctic Pacific Ocean - 7_ETSP_OMZ_AT15161 metaG | ecosystem: Environmental > Aquatic > Marine > Oceanic | place: Pacific Ocean | collected 2015-01-08
GAGAGCTTCGCCTTGGTGGGGAAATGATAATGGATCGAGGCCTTTCGAATGCCGATGGCCTCAGCCAGATCCGCATAGCTGAACCCATCAAAGCCCCGTGACCGGACGGTGTGCTCGGCAAGATCCATCAGGGCTGTTCTGGTATCACGGTTCATGGTTATTCACCTGTCTGCCTTTTCAATCCCGCTATTGCCGGGCTTATACCCTCGGCGCCCCGGCAAATCGCAGGTGCCCCGTTTTCATCCAGATCTTGGCGCCGTCGTCCCCGGCCGTCACGGACAACCTGTGTCCTTCAGGGAGGCGCAGCCAGTCATGCCTGGCCAGCACCTCGCCATCCCTGATAGCCGAACCTTCGACCACCAGCAGTTCGATTCCGCCGGGCGCCTCAGAGGTCAGTGTCGCCCCCGCATCGAGCTGGCTGTAGGTCACGATCTCACGATCGTCCTCATGCAGCTTTGCGGTGGCAACGCCGCCCACTGGGGCGCCCAGCTCGGCCTCCATATTCTTGCTGAACTGGGTGCGGTCGGCCAGGTCGAACTGCCACAGTTTCACAAATATCGTGCAGCCCGTTTCAGAGCCCGGAATATGTGACGTGGTTGGGGGGTTGCGCACATAACTGCCGGCAGGGAAATCACCGTGCTCATCCTGGAACACACCGTCGAGTACAATGAATTCTTCTCCACCGGTATGGGTATGCGCCGAGAAATGGCTGCCCGGCGCATAACGCACGATGGTCGTGGCGCGGGCAACTTCGTCCCCGATCCGGTCCAGCATGCGCCGCTCCACCCCTTTCATGGGCGAGGGCTGCCATTCAATCTGGTCGGAATGCATAACCACCGGTTTGGAGAAATCTGCATTAATCTCCATGATATTCCTCCCTTTTGTGCCCTTCATGTTTTCAGCGCTTGCATTAAATCCGAAGGTTTCGGATTACCCGGCAATTGAAGGACGGGCTGCGACTTTTGCGCGCCAGGCCTGGAGATTGGTCAGAGACTCGGGAATGTCAACCTTCGCGAAATCCGCAAACCCCAGGCCGGCAAAGGCGGTGATGTCTGCGACCGAGAAGCTGTCGCCTGCGAGAAACTCGTTGTCCGCCAGAACGCTGTCAAGGTAGGCCATGGTTGCGCTGGCAATTTCTTTCTGTTTATTACCCCACTCAGCGCATTGCCAGGTTTCCAGATCCGGACCAAGCCCCGGGGTCGCGTGGTGGAAATAGGCACCCACGGCGTTCATCAGACCGTTTTCTGCCCGCAGATTCATCATTGCGATACGGGCACGCTCCGCTGGGGTTGTACCCATAAGGGACGGACCATCAAAGACGCCGTCGATATATTCGGTGATGGCATTGCACTGGGCGATGCAGGTGCCGTCGTCAAGTTCCAGCATGGGCACGGTGGCATCCGGGTTTTTCGTCTTGAACGCCTCGGAACGGTGCTCGCCGCCCATGACATCGACCGGGACGAATTCCACCTGGTTTGTTGCGCCTTTTTCTGCCAGAGCGATCCGAACGCGGAGCGGGTTCGGGAAGCCTTCGATATCGTAGATTTTCATTGATTGCCTCTGTTGGTCATTAAACATGCGCCAATTAATCTACCTATTAGTAGGTAGGTGTGCAAGAGGCAATTTGATTGTTCTGCTTTTCTTTGATCTGTTGACAAGACATTCCAAACGCCAAGAACAGCCCGGGCCTTCTTGCAGTACATAGCCAAACCAAAAAGCCAGCTTCTCAGTTAGACGATTTGATAAATATCGAAGTGTTTTTGTTGAAAGAAGCGTGGGCGAACGAGCAGCCGTGAATGTTCGCTTATGTTTAAGCTCGGACATCTCGTCGCGGTAAAAAGGTCCGCTTTCCAATGAAAGTGAGCGACCAGAACTCCCAGCGTATGTCTCCATAATGAGGGCGGATTAGCCAACTATGGTTGAAAGAACACCTTGATCGAAACCCGCTAGACTTCCTCTACAGGGATGCCTCGCCTGATTAATACGTCCAAAATACTTTGATTCCAAAAAATCTCAGACATATATCACCTTTGTGAACCAAGGCGCTGAAAGTGCCTTCCCTCCCAATTCACAGAGGTACCTTCAATGCCCGAACAATGTCCCAACTGCCAATCTGCCCGGGTTGGTAAGAAAAACTACGGCAAGAAAGCGGCTGGTGTGGTTGGCGCGTCTGCCGGAACTTATGGCGGCTATGTATCTGCAGCAGCAGGGGGCCGAATAGGTGCCTCCCTTGGCGTCGCTGCCGGACCTATGGGCGCAGCCGTCGGCGGTATCGGTGGCGTCCTGATCGGTGCGCTGCTCGGTGGTGCAACCGGCGCTTCAGCTGGCGTGATTCTGGGCGAGGTCCTGGATGAGCGTGTCTTCGACAATTACCGCTGTTTAGATTGCGGCTATTCCTTCAGCACTGATCCCGATTCCCGGGACGACTCTCGCTAACTCGTTTTGCACATTCCATAGGAGAACAATCATGGCTCACCTTATTGAGCAGATGGCCTATGTTGGCCAAACCCCTTGGCACGGCTTGGGGAATCAACTCACTACAAATCAGCCTCTGGAAGTCTGGGCGAAACAGGCTGGTCTGGACTGGCAGATCGAAGAAAGCCCGGTGCGCTTCGTTACCAATGCTGGTGGCGCCCTTGGCGAAATTCGAGCTTATCCGGACAGCAAGGTGCTCTATCGTTCGGACACCAAGGCGCCACTGTCCGTTGTTGGTAACCGGTTCAAGGTTGTGCAGCCAGAAGAGATCCTGGAGTTCTATCGGGATCTGACGGAGATATCCGGTTTTGAATTGGATACAGCAGGTGTTCTTAAAGGTGGTCGTAAGATGTGGGCGTTGGCGCGGACCGGTCAATCTGGTGTGCTGAAGGGTAATGACCAAACCAATGCCTATGTGCTTCTGGCCACAGCCTGTGATGGCACCATGGCCACAACCGCACAGTTCACCAGCATTCGTGTGGTGTGCAACAACACCCTCGCGGTTGCCCTCAAAGATGCGACAGCGACCGCAGTGAAGGTGAAACACAACACCGCCTTTGATGCGAATCTGGTCAAGAAGCAGCTCGGGATCTCCGTTTCCGCCTGGGATGACTTTATGTACCGTCTCAAAACGCTGAGCGAGCGTAAGGTCAAAACCACTGAAGCCCGCAATTACTTCCTCAAAGTGTTCACTGAGGATGTTAAGGACGGTGTGGGGAAAACCAACGAGCGCTCTATGGCTAAAGCACTGGCGCTGTATGAAGGAGAGGGCATGGGCGCAGCTCTGGCATCATCCGATGGCACCGCCTACGGAATGCTGAGTGCTGTGACGGAATTCATCGATCACCATCGCCGAGCCAAAACCGTTGATCATCGAGTGGACTCTGCCTGGTTTGGAACCGGAGCTTCGGTAAAGAACCGGGCGCTTGAACAGGCCATGTCGCTAGTAGCCTAAAACCCACTACTTAAAACCAAAACGTCATAAAGCCCGCCGGAGCATTGCGCTCTGGTGGGCTTTTTTTATGTCTGGAGGAAACACCATGGGCATGACTGCAAAAGCAATTCACAAGCAACGTCCAGCATTAAGGCTGGTCTCCACCAAGGATCTCAGTCGGGATGAATGGCTGAAGGTGCGTAAGCAAGGCATTGGCAGTAGCGATGCGGCTGCTGCGATTGGCATGAACCCTTATCAATCCCAGCTGGAACTCTGGATGGTCAAGACGGGCAGGGATGCTGGACTGCCGAAACCGGATTCTGACGATCCTAGTTCTCCAGTGTACTGGGGGCATGTGCTTGAACCCATCGTGGCTGAGCAATACAGGCAGCAGACGGGGCGCAAGGTACGCCGAGTGAACGCGGTGCTGCAGCATCCAGATCCGGACAAGCATTGGATGCTCGCCAACCTCGATTACTCCGTCGCAGCCGATGACGAGGTGCAGATTCTGGAATGCAAAACAGCAGGAGAGTTCGGATCACGGCTCTGGAAAGACGGTGTGCCGGATTACATCCAGTGCCAGGTTCAGCATCAGTTGGCGGTCACCGGAAAACAGGCGGCAGATGTGTGCGTTCTGTTGTGTGGTCAGGAGTTGAAGATCTTCCGAATTGAACGGAATGAGGAACTCATTGAGGCGCTGGTTGCGCTGGAGCGCCAGTTCTGGACGTTCGTTGAAACGGATACCCCGCCTCCCGCTGACGGAACCGACTCTGCAGACCGGGCGTTGCGCCATCTGTACCCGGTGGATCAGGGCGAAACCCTAGACTTCAGCCAAAGCAAAGAGCTGTCCCAGGCGTTCGACGAGCTTCTGGCTATCCGGTCTGAAATGGAAATCCTGAAATCCACAGAATCACACCTCAAACAACGAATCCAAAGCCAGATGGGCGAGGCGTCAAAGGCCACCTTCCCAAGTGGCAATGTTAGCTGGAAACGAAGCAAGGATTCCGTCGGGCTGAATACGAAGAAACTGCTCCAGGACCAGCCGGAGCTTCTGGAACGCTACCCACTCACCAGGCCGGGCAGCCGGCGATTCCTCATCCAAGCATAACCCCCTTGGCCACGCGGGTATGACAAGTGCCCCGTGGCCCTTTTTCAGGAGAACTTTCATGATTAAAGGTTTAGCGATTACGCCACCTGTGTTGGGGCGCATCAGTATTGGTCGGGTCGTTGAAAAGAACGGCATCCGGTTACCGCAGAAAGACGATCAATTCACCATTACCTCGCAGATCCAGGAGAAGGGCACCGGATGGGTTTTACATCCCATGGACGAAGAGCTCAGAAAGGATGCTCCCAACGGCAAACTGCGCACCATTCCGGTACGCATGCTGTTCAATGACGCAGATCTGAATCTGCGGGCTGAATACACCATGTTCGATCGGAAAAGCGGACGGCCTATGTGTGTAGGGAACGGCGATGCATGCAAGCGTCTCACGCAGTCAGGAGTGCAGTCTTTACCATGCCCCGGACCAGCGTTGTGTGAGTTCGGTAAGGGTGGGCTTTGCAAGCCCTACGGGCGCTTAAACGTGAAGGTGGGTGATGACGATGACTTGGGTACGTTTATCTTCCGCACCACGGGCTACAACAGTATCCGGACCCTTGCGGCCAGGCTGAGTTATTACCAGGCAGTTTCTGGTGGTTTGTTGGCATACATGCCGCTGGAATTGAAGCTGCGGGGCAAAAGCACGACGCAAAGCCGTCGCACACCGATCTACTACGTGGATTTGGTGATCAAAGAAGGAATGTCGTTGCAGGAGGCTGTGGCTGAAGCAAGGGAGAATGCGAAGCAGATGAAAAAGGAGGGCGTTGATCAGGCTGCTCTGGATGCTGCAGCTGCGAAGGGCTTTGGTAGTGCGTTGTTTGAATATGACGAGGATGAGGTGACTCAGGTGATTGAGGAGTTTTATCCTGCTACCACAGACGAGGGTTCGCTTGGGAATTCGTGTGTCGTGTCAAAACTGAGGAAAGACCTAAACTCCGCTCGGTCGGCTTCTGGATAAATGTTGACGGGTGGCCCTAGGCAGGCCACTCGTCTGTCTATGTTTATTTTTTGGTTGGGAAACGCTGGCTCGGGAGTAAGCCGGATAGCGTTCAGGGCTATTTAGGCGCAAGTGGGCCAATAAAGAATTAAAACAACTATGTGGTGGTGCTGGAATAATTGCGCTAAGCTATTGTTAAATATAATGCTTTGCCCCGCGTGGTGTGACAGAAAAGTGGCATGGTCGAGAGCGCACTTTTTGCAATATCGTAAAATTCGATATAACCACTGTCAGTTCGCTTGATACAGGTATATCTACTTTATGGAATTAGTGAATTTTTCTGTAACCAACTTTAGGAGCATCACTAAAGCCCACAAGGTATCAGTTTCGGATACTACAGTATTGATAGGGCGCAACAATGAGGGCAAGTCAAATCTACTGAGGGCGCTCGATGTTGCAATGACATCTTTGCAAAGGCACGCGATGGATCACCGCTTCGGAAGAAGGAACGCAAGACCTATATCACGAAGGGATGAACGGACGTTTTATTGGCAACGTGATTTTCCTATAAATCTTCAGGGCAGAAAATCAGGAACTCAAACAATAATAAGGCTTGAGTTTCAGCTTAATGAGGAAGAGGTAAGTGAGTTTAAAGAAAGTATAAGGTCAAGTTTGAATGGGGCGTTGCCGATTATTATTAAAATCGGTAAAGATAGCGTTCCAAGCATAGAAGTTTCTAAAAGCGGAAAGGGCTCTAAAACTTTAAACGCAAAGTCTGGTCAGATAGCGAAATTTATTGCTGATAAAATCATTTTCAACTACATACCTGCTGTTAGGACCGATCAAGAAGCGATTGATGTCGTCGCAAGAATGTTATCCCAGAGATTAAGAGTGCTTGAGGATGATGATGAGTATCTAAAGGCTTTAAAAACTATTAAGGATTTGCAGCAGCCAATTCTCGATTCGTTAAGCGCTAGAATTAAGGAGCCGTTGGAGAAATTTCTGCCTGGGATCCTGGATGTTAGTATTGAAATTCCGGAGGACACAAGACGAAGCTCTCTACGCCGAGACTTTGAAATAATTGTGGATGATGGAACTCCAACCAGTCTTGCTTTTAAGGGTGATGGAGTGAAGAGCCTTGCTGCGTTGGGCCTACTAAATGACCGAGGAAGAAGTGATGGTGCTTCAATAATTGCGATCGAAGAACCGGAGTCCCACCTGCATCCTGCTGCGATTCATCAGCTTTTAAACGTGATAAAATCGTTAGCAAAAGATAATCAGGTTATCCTGTCTACGCATAATCCTTTATTTGTCGACCGTAACGATATCAAGACCAATATTATCATTGAGAGGGGGGCTGCATCACCGGCAAAAAACATAAAGCAAGTTCGCGATCTTTTAGGGATAAAAGCCTCCGACAATCTTACAAATGCCAATTTTGTATTGGTTGTCGAGGGTGACAATGATGTCATTGCGATGAAAGCATTAGTCAGGAGTTTAAGTCCAAAACTAAGACAGCTGATCGATGGTCACATGCTTATAGTTGAACCTATTGGCGGGGCAGGTAATCTTCCATATAAGTTGACCTTGTTAAAAAATTCACTTTGCGTATTTCATACGTTACTCGATAATGATGAAGCTGGTCGTAAGGCTTACGATAGCTCAGTGGTAGAGGGTCGCCTGGATATTAAGTCAAATACTTTTATAATTTGTAATGGGTCACCAAATTCAGAATTTGAGGACTGTTTAGATCCCGCTATTTATCGTGATAAAGTTTTTGAAGATTTTGGTGTCGATTTGAATTGCTCGGAGTTTAAGGGCAGCCGTAAATGGAGTGATAGGGTAGGTCAGGCTTTTTTGTCCCAAGGAAAACAGTGGAATAACGGTGTTGAGGCCAGAGTTAAATACGTAGTTGCAAACTGTGTAAAAGGCAATCCAGAAAATGCATTAAATGATCACAAGCGGGGATCCATAGATGCTGTGATTGTTAGTCTTCTGAGAATGACGGGGAACTAACTGTTTGCTGCTGATGATCAATAGAGTGGCCTATTGGCTCAGCTTTATTGATCTGACGTGTCGCGTCTGATATCGACATTTATCCTATCCTGAGCTTCTCTCAACCTTGAAACAATCGCCCCAAAATCATCCGGAACGCCAAAAAACATCCTGCCATCAATAGCAGCTTGGTGATCCGCTGCAATCTGCTCAAGCCGCTCCCCTTCCGGCACAAGAACCAACCGGCCTTCAAGCACTTCCTCAAAGGTGACACCCTTTTGTGCCCACCGCTGGCTCTTCATGGCCACTACATCGGTCATTGCGTCAGTGCCATCAAGGGCTTCATTGAATTCATCTTGTTGAAGAATGCAGTCCACGTCATACCAGTGCCTTGCCAGCCGATGTGGGTCCGGATCTTTTTCCTGGGTCGAAAATTGGTGCAGGGCAGTTAGTTTTTCCCAAAGAACATATCCAGGGTGATATGCGGCAACCGTCGCTTGCGGAAATGCGATAGCTTGAAGTTCTTCCAGCTCTGCCAGATAGCACCCAACGTCATGGCTTACTGTTGGCCGGCCCCGATTTCGGCCACCGAACTCCAGCAAAATGTAGTCGAGCTGATAATTGCTGTCGTAGCTGCTCAGCCTCGGAAAATGGACGTTGACTTTCTGCCCCTCCGAACCAGGTTCCAGCTCAGCTCGTAGTCCATCGATTTCATATTGAGCAAGTCTTTCATTGAGGCGATTAACTAAGCTGTTAGACCATTCTGTCAGCAGTTTTGTCTGCTGCTTACGGAACTTCTGTTTTTGGCTGTTGCTTTGAATGGACTGCTCCCACGCTGCTACCTCGTCAGGCTCGCCAGCAAGATCGCTCCAGTGAATGGAGAGGTCAATGTCCTCGGAGAAGCGTTCTATTGTCTTCCAGCACTTGCTCAGGGCGGTTCCGCCCTTGAAGGCTGTTGAGTGAGTGCCCAGCAGGTTTTCGTCGTAGAGCAGTCGCAGTATCTCAGCTACCCAAATATCCTTTTCCAGGAAATTCTGGGCTAAACCAGCAGGATGCTTTTGGGCGCCCAAGTCCAAAATGGCTTTGAGGTCATCATGCTTTGTCGGGTCGCGATAGAAGTCGAAAATATCCGTCAAGCCATCATTTCCTGTTCAAATTGCTCCAATTTGACGTGCCACCCTTCTGGCAGAGGCGTCGACTTAAGCTTCTTGATGGCTGTGCGGCTTTCTGATTCAGAAAGCTTCAGTCTGGACAGTGCCTTTTTCAATTCGCTGAGCTTAACGGAATTGGCTGGGGTGACGGCGAAGCTTCTTAGCAGCTCACCTTCAGGGCGCGATTTCCAGCGCAGCTTTGACTCTGCAACGTGTCGCACCTCAACCACTTCATTGCCTACCGTAAATGTTCTGCTGGCGCCGTTTGTCCAAAACACTGTTTTTACCGGCGCCTGTGCCTGAAGGCCAAGTCGATAAGCGGATTCAATGCCCTGTCTTACCAGTGTGTAGCCGTTCTGCTGTGCCCATTTTTTGGCGATCTGTTCTGCGCTTGCGGTGATTTTGATCGATGGCATGCTGGCTAGCGACTTTGGGCGCACATAAATGCCTTTGGCTACCCGTTCAATTACACCTTCTTGGGCAAGCCTGCTTAGCGATTTTTGCACAGACGTAGCTGTTCCCAGTTCGTGGAACTGACTGATGGAAAACGGGACGCCCCGCCTCATGCGCTGCAATTGGCGGGTCACTTTCTCTGATGTGGACATGCTTTGACCTGACACATTAATAACTATGTGAATTTATATTAGTCCTTTTGTACCAGGCTCTGCAAGCGAGTTAGTGTCAGGATGATGGGTGTTTAGGGTGAGGGTTAGAAATTCTGAGGAACCGTTTTTGATCCAGCCAACATCCGCAATATCAGCAAGGCAAAGCCCCTTTGTGTTTGCTCATCCCCCAACACCTCCATAGAAAGCTTCTCATTGTCAGTCATAGCATCCAGCACCATGTCTGACACACGCTTCGGAAATAGCCCGTGCATTACCTGTTCCGGGGAGTGGCTATTCACCTGAGACATCACAGATTCATCCCGGCGTATCCTGTCAGCCACCCCCTGGGCAAAGTGCAGCTGGTCTTCATCACTCACTTCTGAGCCAAACAGGTCGTTCAGCGTTTCGATGATTTCAGAGAGGCGCTTTTTCTCTGGGTCATGGGCTTTGCCGGAACCCACATCGGAAAGGGGCTTAAGGGCGTACTCTTCGGATTCCTCGGAGAGCTTAAGCTGCTGTTCGTTTCGCTTGGTGAGTCGATAATGGGTCAGGGCCAGTTCCGATACATCGATGTCATCGTCGTCCAGGCGATCTATGCGCAACAGGGGCGAGAGATGCTTGGCGAACACGCAGAGCTGTTCCAGTTCCCGGTCTTCATAGCTGACGATCTGTGACAGAAACTCATAAGCCCGCACGAAGCTGGTCAGGTTCTTCTTGAAAAGATCCAGCTGATCCAGACCCTCGCCGATGTCTTTCAGGGTTTTCTCGGCATTGTTCAAGCCAACCTTGTCACCCTCATTTTCAGCTTGTTTACGTGCGTCTCGGGCTGAGAGCTTTTCATCCAGAAGATTCTTATAACGCTTGGTAAAGCGCTCTTTGGCGGGCTGGCAGTAGTAGGTGAGTTTGCTGGCTGCTGCCCGGGTGTCGTAGAAGACGAGCGCGAAGGATTCGACTTCGTTCCAGTGGTAGATCTGTTCCTCATCCAGGGCTGTCTGCAGGTCATACACCACCTGGGCATCGGAGACGCCTTCCAGCTCGGCTTTGGTGTAGTACGGCAGAAAAGCTTCCAGTATTTCTTTGGGATCGTTGAAGAAATCCAGCACGAAAGTCTGCTTGCCCGGGAAGGTGCGGTTCAAGCGGGACAGGGTTTGAACGCAATCCACACCTTGCAGCTTTTTGTCGACGTACATGGCGCAGAGCTTGGGCTGATCGAACCCGGTCTGGTATTTGTTGGCGGCGATCATCACGTTGTAATCGTCGGTATCAAAGGCGTCCGCCAGGTCACGGCCTTTCAATCCAGGGTTCAGTAGTAGGCTGTTTTCCGAGACCTCTTCGGGAATAACGTCATCCGGCAGAATTGTGCCGGAGAAGGCCGCCAGGGGATGCACATCCTGGTAATTCTGTTCTTTGGCGTAAGCCTGCATGGCCAGCTGGTAGCGTACAGCTTCCTGTCGGCTGCTGGTAACCACCATGGCTTTGGCCTGGCCATCCAACAGGTGTTTTACATGCTCCCGGAAGTGCTCAACGATGACTTCCACTTTTTGATTGATGTTGTAAGGATGCAGGCGAACCCAGCGGGCCAGCTTGATGCGGGCCTTTTTGGAATCTACTTCGTCATCTTCGCCGTTGGGATGGGCCAGCTTCCAGGCGGTGGAGTAGGTGGTGTAGCACTTGAGCACATCCAGAATAAAGCCTTCTTCAATGGCTTGGCGCATGGAGTAGAGGTGAAAGGCTTCCGGTTTATTGCTGGCAGACGTTGGCTCATCCGGGTTGGGTGGCCGACCGAATAGCTCCAGGGTTTTGGCCTTGGGTGTGGCGGTAAATGCGTAGTAGCTGATCTTCTCGCTGGGCTTGCGGGCAGTGACCGCTGCATCCATCAGCTCTTCCGCGCTGATCTCTTCACCTTCAGGGAAGTCGGCGCCCAAGATAGATTTGAGTTTAGTAGCCGATGAGCCGGTCTGCGAGGAGTGGGCTTCATCCGCCACTACCGCATATTGCCCGGAGGCCAGTTGGGGGTGCTTATCCAACGCTTCAAACAGAGCCGGGAAGGTCTGAATGGTGACGATGATGATGCGGGTGCGTTCAGCCAAGGCTTCCGCCAACTGTTCCGATTTGCTCTGGCTGCCGATATCACGGGTGATCGGGCGCACAACCCCTTGGGCGTGCTCAAACTGATAGATGGTGTCTTGCAGTTGCCTGTCCAGCACCGTGCGATCCGTCACCACAATCACCGAGCTGAACAGCTTGTTGCCCTCGGCATCATACAGCTGGGCCAGTTGATGGGCGGCCCAGGCAATGGAGTTGGATTTGCCAGACCCGGCGCTGTGCTGCACAAGGTAGCGTTTGCCGGGGCCTTCTTCCCGGGTAGCGTCCACAAGCTGGTTGACCACATCCCACTGGTGGTAGCGAGGGAAAATCATGGCCTCTTTGGTGGTGCGCTTGCCGTGGAAGTCTTCCTCGGTTTTCTTCTCCAAGTGCAGAAAACGCCCGATCACTTTCAGCCAGGCATCTTTTTGGAACAGCTGCTCCCAGAGATAGGCGGTGGCATAGCTGTTTTCATCCGGCGCTTGTGGATTACCCGCGCCGCCCTCTTCAGTGCCACGGTTGAACGGCAGAAAGAAGGTGTCTTTCCCGGCCAGCCGAGTCGTCATGGCGACCTGATCCTGGCTTACGGCAAAATGCACCAATGCACCACGCTTGAACGTAAGCAAAGGTTCCGGTTTGCGGGTAATGGGGTCTTTGACTGGGCGATCCTTGCGGTATTGGCGCTTGGCGTTCTCCACCGACTGCTTGAATTCGCTTTTCAACTCCAGGGTGGCGGTGGGCAGGCCATTCACGAACAGAACCAAATCCAGGCGCGGGTTGTATTCGCCTTCCCGGGCATGGGGAGAGTAGGACACCTCTTCTACCACTCGCAGGCGGTTGGCGCTGTAGCGTTTCAGTGCGTCTGGGTTCATGCCATGGTCAGGGCGGAAGCTGCATAGATCTACTTTCACGCCCGGCAACTTAAAACCGTGGCGTAGCACCTCCAGAGTGCCGCGCTTATCCAGTTCCCGGGTGGTGGCTTTGATTAGCACCTGTTCCGGGTTTTGCGGGTTGTTCTTGCAGAACTTGTCCCAGCGATCCGGATAAGCTGACTGGAAATACCCGATCAGATCTTCCGGATAAACCGCGTTTACCTTGTCGTACTCCGACGCCTTACCAATTAACCAGCCCTGGCTTTCAAGGGAGGTCATGATGTCATTCTGGAATACTCTTTCTCGGCTATTTGCCATGACTGCTCCTTATATGGCCGGGCTCTCGTGGCCTGATTCAGCGATCCTCGCGGGTGTGCCAAAGTCTCAAAATAAAAATGACACCATCCTGAATTTCATATCGCACTTCGTAATGACCAACCTGAAGCCGCCGAACATCTCTCGGGTCAAATTGATGCAACGGCTCACCAAGGCGGGGATTGTCGACAAGGCGAGTAGCGCCGCTCGTCAGCGAACGCACCACCTTGACGGCGGCAGGCTGGTTCACGGGTGCCAGAAACTCATAGAGTCGTGCAAGGTCTGACATGGCCTTGCTAGTCCACTGGAGCTCCATTAGCGGGGATGGGGCAATGGCTGATCAGAATCCAGACTATCGGCCCAAGCCAACACGGCCTGGTGATCAATCACGTGCCCTGCATCCACGTCGGCCAGTGCTTCGTGTGTCAGCCGGTCACGTTCATCCTCTCGGGCAATCCAGTCAGCCAGTGCCTGCTTCACAATCCAGCCTTTCGAGCGCTCCAGGCGCTGAGCAATAAGCCCCACCTTGTCGGCCATAGAAACCGGCACGTGGGCAGTCATCACACGGGTATCTGACTTGGACATAAATGCACCTTTTGCAGCATTGATCTATTGTGATTGAGTATAAATCAATCTGAATCATAATGTCGTTAGAAGGCGTTTTACCGAATGCTCTGACACCACGAAGGTTCGGGATGCGGACAGCGTCATTCCATGTTCCAGGGTGCAGGAGCTTGCAGGGTTTTACGCAACCGCTCATTCGGTTTTGGCGGCGAGTCCAGTTGTTCAAGGAACGCCTGATACGTCTCTGGTGTTACCGAGATGACAGCCTGATCCAGAATGGCTTCCTTAGCGGCAATACGCGCTGCTTCAAGAATGAACTCGGTACGACTCTTTCCCTGAGATGTGGCGGCTCTATCAATCAGGCTACGCTCTTCGGCTTTAATTCTCAGTTTTAGGGTCACTCGCTTGGGCTGGTCGGTGTCCGCTGAAGTCATGACAGAGGTTCCTCTGTTGATCGTTCCAAACGTAGTAAAGCTCGGGCCTTCGTTCCTATTCAGTCTCGGGCGCTTCAGCGCTGACCAGTTCGTTTTGCCAATCGCCGTAGTTTTGTTTTTTGCCAACCAGAGTCCATTTCGTTCGTCCATTGGCGCTGCGACCTGAAATTACCGCCGCTGCCGCACTCGGGCTGGAGAAACCGTGATCCTGGCTAAAAACTCGTTCACCAGTGGAGGCTTCCACTAAAACCTTATCTTGCACCAATTGATCGAAAAGGTTGGCATAGCCTCTGGGGGAACCTGTCCACTTGGGCCGCGCCTGAGAACCTTTTAAAACTACAAAATCCCCATCCACTTCTTGAGCTTGGGCGCGGATATTATATTTTGGAATTTCCAACTCGAAGAGCGGAGAGATCGACGAGGAATCACCTGAATGAGTCAGTTTGGTGCCGGAGGGGTCGCGGAAGAACTCAAAGCCCAGCACTGGCAGGATGGTGCGGATTTGTTCCGCGAAGGACGCCATATCTGCTTGGTCGGATTCTGGCAGCACGTTGTAATCGTGGGCCGTGCCATTCACTAGCCCGCAGCGGCCTGACTTGATGGCCTGACTAATCAGCTGGCTTTCCAGATATTTCACGTGGGCTTTGGTCAGGTTCTGGTCTTTGCTGGTAATCAGGCAGACTTTTTCCCAGAAATCTTTGCCGCCTTGCGCCTCAGGGCGATTGTGTTGTTTGAGGCGTTTGGCCACATCGTCGGATTCACCGATATAGACCAGTGGGCGCAGGGTGTTCTCGGGATCGGGACCAACCAGGAAGTAGATGCCGGTGCGACCGCATTCAGGGCGCTGAACCAGTTCGGTGAGCTTAGTGCGCGGGCCTGTGAGGGCGTGGCCGGTCCAGTTCATGATTTCGGCAGTGAGGAGGCCATTGGGGCTGCCGTCAACGAGGAATAAGCGGATGCTGCGGCCTTGGCTCATGCTGTGATCTCCGTTTCTGGCTGCTGTACTTCCGCATCAAAGGCGCTTTCATCCGCACGTGGCTTCCAGTCGCGGACATCGATTTTGCCGGTGACGGCGGCGGAGATTAGGGCGGAGCGGCGTTCTTGGAGTAATTTAATCAGTGTCCGCGCTTCTTTCTCGAGAGCACCTGACTGCTTCATGAAATGATCAATTCTTTCCATGATAAGCTCCCGCTCCCTCAGTGGAGGAGCAACGATTTTCATGGTTTTGAATTTATCCCAATAAAGCCGGAGCCTAAAGTCGGTTATCCCATGCGAGCGCGAACGCATCTCTTCTATCGCATACGTGGTTCTTAGCAGCATTTCCACATATCGGGAGAGAGTCCTGTCCTGTGGGCGAGCTACGACATAAGCCGGACTTACTAGGCCATCTACAAGCACGGCCCCAAAGCCCCCTTGCCACGCTCTCATCATGTTGTAAACGAGATCTCCCGGACGGACGGTTTTATACTTTTCACGGTCTTCTATCCGAGTTATTTTCCTGTCCGACTCTTCTTCGGACAGTTCTCGATCCGAAACGCCGTGATGAATAGAGACTCTGAGCACTGGTAGTTGCGGGGTGCCTTGTTCGGCGGCTTCGGTATATAAGGCTGCAACTCTTACTACAGTCCAATGCGCTGGCACGTCCCCAAGCCATTCCACCCCGGAATCCTTCATCGGCACATCGGGGTCAAGCCCTTTGGTCACCGTATGGGATATCACCGCCTGGCGTTTTTCCTTGAGCAGTTCGATCAGGCGCTTCTGTTCGTGGATCAGGGTGTCGATTTTGGCGGTTTCGTGGTCTAGGAAGTCGGCAATTTTCTGCTGCTCTTCGATTGGTGGGACAGGGAAGCGCTCAGGGGCCACGTGCTTGTTGTTAATCTGGGGGACAGTCGAAACGTCAGCAAGCTCACTCAGTACTCTGCACTTCAGCGTATAGGCAAAGTACTCGGTTACATTGTGTCCTAAGATCTCCCAGCCCATTAGATTAGGATCGATTACTGCCTTGCAATTAACTACATTCACTTTGTTCAAAAAGATCGCAGCACCTCGTTTTGGGAAGACAACGAAGTGTTTAGCTGGGCGCAACGTCCCATGATACTGTTCGCTGACATACCAGTCCCAAGAAATAACGTTAGTGCTATCTGAGGAAAGTGATGCCACTTTGAGAAAAGGAATCCCCCCTTCCTCCGAAGACACCATGTCCTCTGGTATTGACTCTGACCCAAAAAGCCGACCGATGTAGCTACATTTTCGGATAGTCCAATACGTTGGCACCTCTCCAAGCCACTTCGCCCCCGAATCTTTGTATTCCGGATATCTCGGAAAACTCATGCCGACAACCCCTCAATCATTTCCTTGATCCTATCGGTGGACTGCTTAAGATCCGCATCAATCTCTTCCAGCGAACGAGGCGGCGTAAACACATAGAAGTGCCGGTTAAACGGAATCTCAAACCCGACAATACCTACCTCGCCATCCTGCTCATCCGTCTTGGATTCATCAATCCAGGCATCCGACACGTGGGGTATCACTTCCCGCTGGAAGTAGTCATACACCGACTCGCCCAGCGGCACGTTCTCGCTATCCCGTAAGCCACTGTCAGGCTCCGGCTTACCTTTGCTTTCACAGATGTCTGCTTCGGGGTCTCGTTCGCTTAACGCATTCAGCAGGGCTTTGAATTGTGGTGTGCCGGGGTAGGCTTGGTGTTCGGTCAGCGACGCTTTCAATAGCTTCTGAAACTGTGGACGGTTCTGGTAGAGGGTGTTGCTGTCCATGGCACGGCAGGCGGCGAGGATTTTCCCCTGCTCTTCTGCTGGTATTTTCTGGATCGCTTTCTCTTCCGTGATGCGCGCAATGCGCTCTTCCGAAGTCTGGAAGTTCAGTCGTAAGGGGCGCTCCACCGTTATGCGACGGTAGCCAAATGCGTCGTTGGGGAAGATCTTGCTCTTTTCCGTCTCCTGAAATTCCCCGTACAGCCGCACAATTTCATCCTGGTCCGCTTCGCTCACAATCTGGCGCTTGCTGCCCAGGGATTTGCGCATTTTGGAGGCCCGGTCCGAGGCGTCAATCAGCTGAACCTTGCCTTTGCGTTCGGCAGGTTTGTTGTTGGAAAGAATCCAGATGTAGGTGGAAATGCCGGTGTTGTAGAACATGTCCGTGGGCAGGGCGACTATGGCTTCCACCATGTCGCTTTGCAGCAGGTAACGGCGGATTTCGGATTCACCACTGCCAGCGCCACCGGTGAACAGTGGTGAGCCGTTCAGAATGATGCCAATGCGAGAGCCGCCATCCCGGGGATCGCGCATCTTGCTAACCAGGTGCAGTAGGAACAGCAGAGAGCCATCAGAGACGCGAGGCAGGCCTGGACCGAAGCGGCCATCAAAGCCTTTGAACTTGTGCTCATCCGTAACCTGTTTCTGAACCTTTTTCCATTCCACCCCAAACGGCGGGTTGCTGAGCATGATGTCGGCTTTCAGATCGTAAAGCTGGTCGTCGGAGAGGGTATTGCCCAGTTTGATCTGCTCGACCTTCTGGCCCTTGATCAGCATGTCCGCTTTGCAGATAGCGTAAGACTCCGGGTTCAGCTCCTGGCCGTGCAGGGATACGGTTACCTTGTCGCTAACCTGCTGGATGTACTCATCCCCTTCGGAGAGGAAGCCGCCTGTACCGGCGGTCGGGTCATAGATGGTAACAATGCTGTTGGGCTGAAGCTTATGTTCCTGACCAGTCAGCACCAGCGAGGTGGTCAGGTGCACAATATCCCGGGGAGTAAAGTGTTCCCCGGCAGTTTCGTTAGAGCTTTCAGCGAATTTGCGAATCAGCTCTTCGAAGATCAGCCCCATGCCAAAGTTGGAGATGCGTTTGGGGTTCAGGTCGATGCCGGCGAAGCGTTGCACCACTTGATAAAGCAGGTTATTAGCGCTGAGCTGCTGAACAAAATCCTCAAAGTGAAAATGCTCGAAGATCTCTCTGGCATCCTGGCTGAAGGACTGGACGTAGCTCATCAAATCGTCAGCGGTCTGGGTGTCAGACAGTGAGCCCAGTGACAGCGGTGAGGCATTAAAAAAGGGCTGCTCTGCTTCGCGCAGAAGTAATTTCTCTCGAACTGCGTCGGGCTTGTCAGCATGCGCTTTGGCTCCGGACAGAACTTTATCCTTGGTGGGCTCCAGCACGCACTCCAGGCGCCGTAATAGAGTGAAGGGGAGAATGACGCGGCCATATTGAGACTGCTTGAAATCGCCCCGTAGAAGGTCGGCTACGGACCAGATAAAGGCGGCGATCTGACTGTTGTTCTCGGCGTTCACTCGGGGATCACTCCATGCGGTTGATATTCTTAACTGGTAACTGCCCAAGGGTAGTCCAGAGAAGCTTGTTTTGTGAGGGGTGAGCCGGAGATGGGGCAGTAGTCCCATGGCTCTTCCTGAGGCAGTACCATACCAGAATTCAAGATCTTGGATGAGTGCCAGATCTATGGCATCTGATGTTGGTACTGATGTTGTTTTGGTGGGCCGTGTTCAGGATGTCAGCGGCCTTGATCAGATGGTTTTTGAACTATCGGAGCGTTAATGCCATGGATGCTTCCGTTGTGATGTTTGAGGAACCGGTATGGATTAGGTGCGACAGGCAGCCTCATCCGCTGCCGTGAGTGTCCTGATTGGCTGAAGTGATATTGCCCGCTTGTGTTGGGATGATCGAGCTGCAGAGCCGGCTTTGGGTTGAGTCAGGTTGTGGTATTACAGGGTTTCGTATAATCAGCTACAAACCAGAATAAAGACATGAAATGGGAGTACTTGAATCCAGGATCCAGGGTCTCAGCAGACTGTTCAGGTGCGAGGGCTTCTGCTTGCTCCAAAGTTGTGGTTACGTTGATGGAATAATTTTGTTTCAAGTTTTGCAAAGTAGCTTACACGATAAAAAAGGTCGTCATAGCGTTCACCTCGGCGAATTTCGTAAGTAGCATTTTCTGGGATGCTTATAAGTCCGGTTGCAGGCCCTTCTTCAAGCCCTGCGGCACTAATCCATGCGCTGTGAATTATGGAAAAAAGGCTTTGGGAATTGGTGTTGAAGTCTCCCAGGCCTCGGAAAGTCTGTTGGTTGAAAAAGAGGATGCAATGATAGTGGGGGTTGCCACTCTCCGGACTAAACTCTTTGGTCCAAGCATAATTCAATGTCGTGTCATGAAATCTACATCCTCTACGTTCGGTGCTTACCTTTTTTGCTTTTATCTTAGATTTTAATGAATCAATAAATTTGCTGAATATGAATCGATCAGAATGCTTTGGTGTGTCGGCTGCTTCGTATGGTGGTTTTAAATCAATGCGGGTTGCGGTTACATGGGGATGATTTCGTAAGGAGTTCTGGATGGCCTCGTCGAGCCTTTGGAGATAATTGTAAATCAATGGTCCTCTGCTTCTGATTATTTTCATTCCATTATAATAATGGCCCTCATATATGAAAAGATTTCTATCTGATGGATGTCTATGCATGAACGAGTTATCTTCCATAGTTTTATATTTCTATAAGAATTAATAATATTATTACCTACAGGGTCGCGTTGACTCTGAGTCCGTATTGCCTTGCTTTCCCTGCTTAATTTTGGTCTGCAAAAATATTGCCACTTAAGTAAAGTGCTAAAGCTTTGCGTCGCGCTCTCCAATTCTTTGCAAGATCCAATCGCTGATCTCTGAGTCCACCCATCCAACAGACCTGGCGCCTAGGTCGATTGGTTTTGGAAATGTTCCTGCATCGATGTATTTGTAGATGGTGGATCTCGCGAGTCCTGTCTTCTCGATGACGTCTTTCAATCTGAGTACTTTCATTTTGGTCTCCTGGACGGTTTGTCTCACAAGATCCAGGGACGTCAGTGAAATTTTGCGACCGCTGCCGCGAGGTTTGCCTCTCTAACATCAGCGTGAGCTAGGTCTGTTTTGTTAAAAATCTTAATAATATCGCCTTCCAAGCCAGTATTTTTTGGTTCTGAAGCCGAATATAAAAGTCTATTTGTAGTCTAGAAAAGTGCTATATTTGATATAGAAATGCGGTATAGTTGACCTAGTTTTGGTCGTAGAGCTTGGGTTTCTTTCGCGGGAATCAGTTTTAAAAATAGATAGAAGGGGATAGTTCGATGGGAAGCAGTGAGCGCAGACAATCATTGTCATTGAGGTTTTCTAATAGCAGTTTTAGAGAGTTGGCGTGGGCTTGGAATTACCTTAAAGGGTTGAATAGCCCTTTAGACTATAGACGGTTCGGTAATCCTGAGTATATGTCTTCAGACATTATTGATGTATTAATTTTTTATAGCGATGCAGCACTAAGTGAATTTTATAAAATTAAAGATCGCGCTATGTTAAACGACTATGAAGTTGGTTTTATTTCTGGCTCCGATGATAGGCGTTCAAGTTGGCTCGCTTATAGGTTTTACAAGCTGGGGCTGGTTATGCAGAATGAGTTTTTGGACGGAAGGCTTAAAGAAAATGATTTTATATTGATGGTGTTTGATGTGCTCAGTCAGCCTCTTTCCGATAAGAGGCGTATTTTGAATTCCTTGGTTGCGGAGTGGTCTGAGATTTCTAGATTGGATGTGAGTTATAAATGGACTGATGAATTTAAAAATAGTGATGAGTTCGGGTTATGGTTGCTTGATAAAGCTAATGAGATGACAGGGTTGCAATATATATACGGAAAAGCTCAGCATCCTTTTGACGCGAAAGGTAGGGTTTTAAAGTTTAAATGTATGATGGATCAGTGGGAACAGCCAATGACTGTTAAAACGTCTGTTATTGACAAGCTGAAACGTCAGTGGATGTCGAGGGGGAGGGTTAAAAGTAAAGGTAGGGTTCAGTTTAATGTTTTAGTTAGGCCGGAAACAAAGAGCGGAATTAAAGCACTTAAAGATCGTCATGATCTCAAGAGTGGCGGAGAGGTGTTGGATATGCTCGTATGTGACGCACTGCTAAAATGAAAGTTGGCTAGAGTTAACTATGTGTCGGCTGGTTGTCGCTTCATGAGTTTGGACAGGTAATTTGCCCACGCCTGCATCATCTCCCGACGATCCTCAAGAAACTCTGTTCTGTTATAGGCGCGCCCATGCATATCCGCAACACGGTGCGCCAGCTGCATTTCAATCAGGTGAACAGGGAATTTCAGCTCTTCTTGCAGCAGGGTTCTGGCCATAGCCCTGAACCCATGAGCAGTCATCTTTCCACCGTACCCCATCCGATCCAGGGCGGCCTTGATTGCCACATTGCTCATCGGGCGTTTGGCATCCCGGGCGTTGGGGAACACGTAGGGGCTGCGGTGTTTGGTGACTGGTTCGACTTCTCTCAATATAGCAATTGCTTGGCGCGATAAAGGCACGATCAATGGTGCGCCGTTTTTAGTCGTTGGAAGCTCCCATAGCGCTTTGTCGAAATCAATCTGCTCCCAAAGCATCTGCCGTGTATCACCTGGCCGAGTGAACACCAATGGAGAGATTCTTAAGGCGGCTGACGTGGCAAAGTGTCCCTGGTATGCCTGAATGTCCTTCAGCAGGCGAGAGACCTCGTCAGGCCGAACAAGTGCGTGTTGGTGCTTTACTTGGGTTTTGGGCAGATAACCGGTCAAATCCCGGGTTACGTCAGAGTCTACTCGCGACGTTGCCACTGCGTACCGGAATACCAGGCTGATGAGCGTTTTCACCCTATGTGCGGTTTCTACGTTTCCTTTTTTAACGATCTTGTCCAGTACTTGCAGAATGTCGGCAGGCTGGATTGAGCGAATGGGGCGCCTGGCAAGCTGAGGGAAGGTATAGATTTCCAGCCTACGCCAGTTCCGCACTGCGTGTGACTCTGTGACTTCTGCAGAGTGCTTCTGCTGGTACCAGTCCTCGCAGAGGGTGCGGAAGGTGTTTTCGCCATCGGAGACTCGTTGAGTAGACTCCTGCTTCCGGTGAGCGCTTGGATCGATATTGTCTTTAAGTAATCCTTTTGCTTCATCGCGAGCCTTGCGTGCATCTGCAAGGGACACTTGTGGGTAACCGCCCAGTGATAGTGTCTTTTCGTTACCCGCAAATCGGTATCGCAACCACCAGTACTTGGACTCACCTTTGATGACCAGAGTGAGGCCGCCACCATCTGCTAGTTTCCGTATCTTCCCGGAACCCTTGGCATTTTTCACTTCATTGGCGGAGAGTTTGTTGAGTTGGCGAGCCATGGGTATCCATTTTGTGGGTAACGGAGTGCGGGAAAGTGCTGTTACCCACAATGTTACCCACAAGTATGCGTGGATGCCAGTGGATCAATATGGATGTGACAGGCATAAAAAAGCCCCGTTTCCGGGGCCTTGGGTCGTTTCAGTGGATCTCGCTGGACCCCTTGAAACTCTTGGTTGGTGGAGACGGCGGGAATTGAACCCGCGTCCGCCAGCACTATGCCTTGAGATCTACATGTTTATGTCCTTCTATTGATTTAACCTCAAGCGACCCGAAGGCCAGGGTGCAAGAGGCGAGTTCTTTAAATCTTAGCCGTTAGACAGTGAACTCTGGATAACGGAGCATCCCGTAAGCGATGACGTCCTGAAATGTAGCTCTGGGCTACGGGCGACCCAGTCAGGACGACTAGCAGCTTACGCTGCTAGTGAGTAGTTTTCGTCGTTTGCGACTATTGCATTGCAGCTTTGGATTAACGAGATTGGCTGCCATCTCGACATGCACCCAAGGGTTCGCCACCAGCGTCGAAGCCATGTCGTCCCCTTGCTCACAGTATATGTGGGTGTCTAGCCCAACTTCAAGGTCTCTTTGTTGCTGTTTTGCACAAGCCGGCCTATAAGCCGGCTTGTGCCGCGTGGCTCAGCGCTTTAAAGCTTTCGCGGAAGTAGTCCATCACGACATTCGGGTCGGCATGAATGGCTTTGTCTACGGTAATGCCGAACTGCACTGTGCCGGCGTAGCTGAAAATACTCATGCCAATGCCGATGCTGCCGCTTTGTGGCACCCAGAACATGGGCTGCAACAGTTTGCTACCAGCCAGGTATACCGGTTCCTTTGGCCCGGGTACGTTGGTGAGTACCGCCGAAGCCTTGCTGCTAAGCAGGTCCAACGCGCGCCGCTCCAAAACATCCGGGCCGCGCCCGAATAGATCCAGCAAGCTGTAAGTAACCTGCGCTTGATAGGACTGCTTGAGCCGGGTCATGTTTTCCTGAACCTGGCGGAAGCACATAACGGGATCAGCAATTTCCACAGGCAGGCATACCAACACTAAGCCGAACTGGTTTCCCAGTGTTTCGATGGGCTGGTTAAGCGGTCGCAGGTTGAACGGTACTGCGACACGGATGCCGCAATCCGGGATAGCCTCTTTGCTCGCTTTAAAGTGCTTATGGAGCGCGCCGGCCGCGGCACTCAGCAATACATCATTGATGGTGCCGCCTAGTGCTTTGGCGCAGGCTTTTACTTCTGCCAGGTCCAGCGGTTCCGCCCAGGCAACCTGTTTGCGCCCCGAAAGCGTGTTCTTCAGGCAGGTGTCTGGCTCAAAGGATGAGAGCCCGAGTTTGAGAAGGTCTGTCGCAATGCCGCTGGCGGTGCTGGCAAGTTTCAGGGGGTAGTTTGGTTCTTCCCGAACGGACTGCATGAACAGTCGGGCCTGATGCGTCGCTGCTTCGGTGGTATCAAGGGCGCGGTGCAGGAACCGGGGTATAGGTGAGCGCGCGGGCTGCTTCCAAGGCCTGACTGAAGGTGTCTGTTGTTCGTCGGGTTCAGGTGTCTTGTCGGTGAGGGAAAGGAGAACCCTTACCAGTGATATGCCATCGGCAATGCAATGATGGATGCGAATCACAAGTGCGCAGCCGCCTTGGTAATTGTCGATGTAGTGGATTTGCCAAAGGGGGTGGCGCAGGCCCAGCGAGGTGCTGTTTAAGTCACTGGTCAATGTCTGGAGTTCCGCTTTGCAGGCCGTTCCCGGGAGTGCGACTCGGTGCAGGTGGTTGTCAAGATCAAAAAGTGGATCGTCTTGCCAGTAAACCTTGTCGCCCTCATCAATAATGCACTGTCGGAATCTCTGAAAACGCAAAAACCGCTCATTGAGGATGTGCTTCAGACGGCTGATGGCGATCGGTTTATCGAATACCAGCACCGCCGAGATCATCATCGGATTACGTGGGGTGTCCATCCGCAACCAGGAGCGGTCAACCGCCGTCATCAGAGTCCGTTTGACTGACATAAGCTCTCCCCGTTTAGTGCACCGGAACTAAAGATCAGGCGGTGTTGTCCCGCAGAATGCGCTGCTTCTGGCGATCCCAGTCGCGCTCTTTCTCGGTTGCACGTTTGTCGAATAGCTTCTTGCCTTTTACCAGTGCAATTTCACACTTTACTTTGTTGCCCTTCCAGTACAGTGCCATGGGCACGCAGGTTTGGCCCGCCTGACTCGTTTCCACGATTAGCTTGGCCAGTTCTTTGGCGTGCAATAGCAGCTTTCGCGTGCGGGTAGGGTCGGCAATAACGTGGGTGGATGCTTCGGTAAGGGGCTGAAAATGCCCGCCCAGTAGAAACGCCTCGCCACCTTTCAATAATACATAGGCGTCGGTTATCTGAGCCTTGCCAGCCCGAAGCGATTTTACTTCCCAGCCAAGCAGGGCAATCCCCGCCTCAAAGCGTTCTTCAATATGGTATTCGTGTTTCGCCTTTTTGTTCAGGGCGATGGTACTGCTCGGCGTACCAGGTTTTTTCTTGCTCATGAATCAATTATCCGGGTTCGGACGAATGAACGGGCCGACCGGGTGCAGGTCGGCAAAAGGGGCATTGTAGCTCAGGAGTGCCAGAGTGGTCACGAAATGGCCTTCAAAGGCGCGGCTGGCTCGTGCGTAAAGGAGTCCTTCGGCTACAATATCGGCCTCGACACTTTTCAGGGGCGAAAATGCCGACGCCGTACCAGACACCTATCGGGTCTTTTACCCGTAAATCAACCTTCTTCTGGGCCGCAGTAGGCGCAACAGTGGGTTTGGCTAACCTATGGCAGTTCCCCTATTTGGCGAGCCAGCACGGTGGCGGGCTGTTTATTCTGCTTTATCTCGGCTGTTTGCTATTGGTGACTTTGCCCTTAATGGTTACTGAGGCTGCCGTTGGTCGTTATGCCCGCCATGGGGTTGTGTTGGCAATGGACGGCCTGATTCGTAGTGCAAAACGTTCGAGAGCGTGGATGGCTGTTGGCCGGCTCAGTATATTGGGTGCTTTTCTGGTGCTGTCGTTTACCGCCGTTTTCGGGGCCATTGCGCTGGCCTACGTGTTTTTTGGTGCAATGGGCCGGTTTTCTGGAGCGGGTCAGGCGGAAGCAACTGAAATTCTTGCAGGATTGGTTTCCGACCCACGAGAATTTCGCGTATTTATGGGCTGGCATGCTTTCTTTTTGGCTATGGTTTTGTGGGTGTCTGGGCAGGGCGTGGTTGGCGGACTGGAGCGAGCGTTCAGAATTGTTGTGCCAGGCACGCTGGTGCTCTTGTTGGCACTGTTTGGGCTTGCTGTTGGGTACGGTAGAATCGACGGCGCTATCAGCCAAATGCTGGAGATGCACCCGCAGGATCTCTCTTGGCAAAGCCTGAGCGCAGCCCTGTTTCATGCATTCTATACATTGGGGTTAGGTATGGGTGTGTGGGCTGTTCTGGGTGCATACACCACACCGGACACGCAGCTTAAACGATCCATCCTTGCGGTTGTGCTGATGGACACGCTGGTCGCGATTCTGGCCGGGCTGATGATTTTTTCCATGGCGACGGAAAGCGATATGTTTGCTGGCCAGCATGGGTTTGGCCTGTTGTTTGTTTCGCTCCCGCTTACCCTTGCAGAACTTCCTGCTAGCCAGTTTTTTATTGCTGCCGTCTTTCTCTTGGTGGTCATGATTGTATGGGCAACCGCGCTGGCGCTGCTGGAGCCTGTGGTGGGATGGTTTCGTGAGTGGATCGGGGCGCCCAGAGGGCTCACGGTTGTTCTGGTGGGCCTGGCGGTATGGCTTGCAGGGTTGGCCTCCTTGTTTTCGTTTAATGTTTGGGCCGAATTTCAGCTGGGTGGCGCAACGGTGTTTCGGTGGTTGGAGCTGATAACCGGGGGGGTGATGATTCCCCTGATGGCCGTCCTGATAGCGTTCTTTACGGGTTGGTGTCTCACGCGCAACCTCTCGCAAACCATGGTTGGGTCGGCACCCAGGCTCTTTAGTGCTATTTGGTTTTGGGTTATGCGCCTGGTGCTGCCTCTGGTTGTCGCCTATATCGGGGTTCATTACACGGCAGCTTCATTATTAAACCTGTGCGACAACGGCGGTAAGGCATTCTGGTGCGAGCCTGCACCGGGCCCGGTTTCTCGCGAAGAACGTGAAACCTCCCAGGGCGCGGGGGGCGCGAAGGCAAGAGAGCTGTTGCCGGCGGAGCAGGGGCCTTCGAGCGAGCTTAACGAACAGCAATCGACCCCTGAAAATGCCCCTAAAGACGACGATATCCTTTATCATAGCGTCTGATTGCAGCTATGTGTGTACCTCCTGAGTCTGCAATCGTTCTTAACGTGTGTTTGTATGCAGGACAACCGGTTCCAATGCCCCATCAGATTGATAAAACAGCTCTGGTTATGCACTCCGCCGAGCGCATGTTCCACTTGGTTAACGACATTGCCCGATATCCCGAGTTTCTCCCGTGGTGTGCGGGTGCCGAGGTTCACCAGCAGGGCCCAGAACAGATTATGGCGTCGCTTGAAATTGCCAAGGGCGGGGTGCGCCACACGCTTACCACCCGCAACCAGCTTCAGATGCCAGAAGCTATTGAAATGAGCCTGGTAGACGGGCCGTTTCGCAATCTTACAGGGCGCTGGCACTTCAAGGCGCTGGATGATAATGCCTGTAAGGTTATTCTGACACTTGAGTTTGAGTTCTCAGGCACGCTATCACGAATGACGTTTGGGCCTGTTTTCAACCAAGCGGCCACAACCATGGTGGATGCATTTTGTCGTCGTGCAGACGATATCTACTCGGGGAGTGTCCAATGCTGAAGATTGAGGTGGCTTATGCCCGGCCCGACAAGCAGGAAATTGTCCCTGTGCAGGTAGCGGAAGGCACAACGGCCATAGAAGCGGTTAATTTATCAGGTATTACCGCGATGTTCCCTGAAATCGATGCAGAATCAATCGACATGGGGATATTCGGCAAGGTTATTAAAAAACCAGCAGATCACGAGCTGCGTGATGGCGACCGGGTTGAGTTGTATCGCCCGCTCCAGATTGACCCGAAGCAGGCGCGCCTGAATCGGGCCAAAAAGAAATCGTAGCCGAATCAATAGGCTGGCGTTTCTTCCAGAAGCTGCGCTTCGTAATGGGAGTAACGGTCGTTGTTGTAGTGCACGATGATGCGTTGCTCTTCGATATCGCCACCTCGGCGTTGGAACGTGTAAACGTAGTATTCGCGAGACTCGTCAATCGGGTTCAGCATTAGAGGGCTGCCGAGTAGAGCCTGAACCTGGCTGCGAGGCATGCCTTCGTTGAGTTTGGTCAGCTCTTCATCGGTAACAATATTGCCTTGCTGGACGTTGATCTTGTAAACGCCCGGAAAGGCACAACCGGATAGAACCAGAGTGAGAATGAGAGCTGTGAGCTTTTGCATCGCCGGAGGAAATCCTCTATCTTGAAATCGCCTGCCAAGGGCAGGTGTGGCACGGGTTAACCGTTAAAAGGCGGCTTCATCATACCGGAAGCCGTGAGGCACACCAAAGAGTGAATAGTAACATGTCATCTGAAAACGCCGAATTACGAAAAGTCGGTCTCAAAGTCACTCTGCCAAGAGTGAAAATCTTCAACATCTTGGAAAACGCCAAGGATCACCATCTCAGCGCCGAGGACGTTTACAAGCGGCTTCTGGATCAAGGCGATGACGTGGGGCTGGCCACCGTATACCGAGTGCTTACGCAGTTTGAGACCGCGGGCCTGGTGTTGCGTCACAATTTTGAAGGTGGGCATGCCGTATTCGAAATGGCAGGCGAAGACCACCACGATCACATGGTTTGCACCCAGACAGGTCAGGTGATTGAATTTGTTGATGAGATCATTGAAGAGCGCCAGCAGAAAATCGCAAAAGAGCACGGCTATGAAATTGTCGAGCACAGCTTGATTCTCTACGTAAAGCCTATCAAATCGTAAGCTCTCTGACGGAGTTGGCGGTGAAGGAAAAGGTAGTGGTGGAATAAAAAGGGGGCAGGCCGCTAAGCCTGCCCCAACAGCTCTCAGGGTCGAGAGGGGGGAAGTGGTTATCGCCACCAGATCAATGGTGGGTTGCCTGTCCTTTGGAAAACATTTCTGTAGCGTGGGCAATGGTGTGCTCGGTCATATCCACCCCGCCCAACATTCTTGCAACTTCGCTAATTCTTCCCTGGTCATCCAAAGATTCGATTTTCGAGAAAGTCGCATCTTGCTGGGTGAACTTGCTAACAAACAGGTGCTGATGGCATTGGGCCGCAACTTGCGGCAGGTGAGTGACGCAAATTACCTGACCATTGGCGCCAAGTGAGCGCAGCAGCTTGCCAACTACTTCGGCGGTGCCGCCGCCAATGCCCACGTCAACTTCGTCAAAGATCAGAGTCGGCGTGGTGGATGTTTGAGCAACGACGACTTGAATCGCCAAACTGATTCGTGACAGTTCGCCGCCGGAAGCGACTTTGGCAAGAGGTCTTGCCGGTTGCCCGGGGTTAGCGCTCACCAAAAACTCGATTTCTTCCAGTCCGTGAGGTGCCGGCTCGTCTTGGTTATTGCGGTTCAGGTGGGTAACAAACTGAACCGCCGGCATGCTCAGTTGGGCCAGCTCACCGGCAATGCGCTGATCCAAATCCGCCGCTGCCTTGGCCCGCACTTTGGAAAGCTTGCCAGCCAACTCATCAAAACCTTTGCGCTGGCTTTCCAGTTTCTCTTCCAGCTTCTCCAGGCTGCCCTCACCACCATCCAGCTCTGCCAGTTCTGCACTTTGCCGTTCATGAAATTCTGGTAGATCTTCAGGGCTGATGCGGTGCTTTCGTGCCATCTGGTAAATCGCGCTGAGCCTTTCTTCGACTTCGGCCAGGCGCGCTGGGTCTGCTGCATAGTCGTCCACAAAATGGCGAAGATTATCGCCCGCTTCACTGATCTGGATCTGGGCTTCGCTCAGCATCTGGATGGTATCGGCCAGTGCGGGCACCTCAACCGGAAGTTGCTCCAACTGCTGCAGTGCTTGCCGCACCAGACCTGCCGCACTGGTTTCGTCTTCGGTGCACAGCAGCGCTGCCTGGTGGCTGCTGTGGAGAATCGCATCGGCCTGGCTCAGTTGCGCTTGTTCCTGCTCTAGCTGTTCCTGTTCGCCGACTTCGATTGCCAGGCGGTCAAGCTCTTCCACCTGATAGCGCAACAGCTGTAACTTGGCTTCTGACTCTTCAGCATTTTGCTGGTGTTCAATCAGCTTTGTGCGGATTTGGTTCCACGACTTCCAGGCTTCACGGGTCTCACCGGCGAGCTCTTCGGCGCCGGCAAACTCATCGACCAGTTTGCGGTGGGTTTCTTTGCGCAGGAGCGATTGGTGCTGGTGTTGGCTGTGAATATCCATCAGTAACCCACCCAGGTCTTTCAGGTGAGCCAGGGGGCAGGGCTGGCCGTTAATGTATGCCCGTGAGCGCCCGTCTTTGCTGATCACTCGGCGCAGGATGCAGTCGCTGTCGTCATCCAGCTCGTGGCTTTCGAGCCATTGCAGTGCTTCCGGGATACCAGACACATCAAATGTAGCGGTGATGTCTGCGCGCTTTGCACCGTGGCGAACGGCACCCGCATCAGCACGACCGCCCATGGCTAGGCCCAGCGCATCCAGCACAATGGATTTGCCCGCGCCAGTTTCGCCCGTCAGAGCAGTCATGCCCATATCGAAGTGCAGTTCGACCCTTTCGGCAATCGCGTAGTTGGAAACCGTGAGCTGTGTGAGCATGCAGATAACCTCCGCCCTTAAAATATACTGTTCGTTCATACAGTGACTGTGAATATATACAGGGTTTTTGGGGTTTGCAAACATATAGGCAGGATTTTCTTCAGGAATGCGGGCTTTGGTGGTTGAAACCCTGCGCACCAACCCCATATCCGTTCGCAATAACGTTCTTTCGGCTCTGTATAGCCGGAGCCTATGTTCAATCGGTCGCGTTTTAGCCGGCCGCCGAAGATCTGGCAGGAGTAGTCATGAACACCGATGAAAACCGCAATGAGCAGGTAGATGAGTTGAAAGAGGCCGCTGAGGCGACTGTGGAAGAAGCACAGACGGGAGAGCCAGAGGCTGAGCAAAATGAGGTTTCCGAGCTGGATGCGCTGAGCGCGCAACTGCAGGATTCTCAGGAGCAAATGTTGCGTTTGCAGGCAGAGATGCAAAATGTGCGTCGCCGGGCAGAGATGGATGTTGAGAAGGCGCATAAGTTTGCGCTGGAAAAGTTTGTTAAAGAGCTGCTCCCCGTAGCAGACAGTCTCGAAAAGGCAGTTGAAAGCACCGAAGGCCACGAAGACGCTGGCGAGTTGGTCGCTTCCATTCGCCAGGGTGTAGAAATGACGCTCAGTCTGTTTGTGTCGAGCCTTAAAAAGTTCAACGTTGAGCCACTGAACCCGGTGGGCGAACCGTTTGATCCGCAGCAGCACGAGGCCATGTCCATGGTGCCAGCGCCGGATGCGGAGCCCAACAGCGTGGTGGCCGTTGTACAGAAAGGCTACTTGTTGAATGGGCGAGTGGTGCGGCCGGCAATGGTGATGGTCGCAAAGGCTCAGGGTGCACCAAAAATTGATGAGCAGGCTTGAAAAGTCCGCGAAAGCGCCAATATAGCCATTAAACAGAAGCATCCGGATTCGATATGTCCGGGCAACTATTCAGAGCAGCATTCAGAAGAACTGGAGTGAATCAATGAGCAAGATTATCGGTATCGACCTTGGAACGACCAACTCGTGTGTTGCCATCATGGATGGCGATAAAGTCCGGGTTATTGAAAACGCTGAGGGTGATCGCACTACACCGTCCATCATCGCTTATACCGATGATGGTGAAATACTGGTTGGGCAATCTGCGAAGCGCCAAGCGGTTACCAACCCAGAGAACACTATATACGCTATCAAGCGACTGATTGGTCGTCGTTTTAAAGATGACGTTGTTCAGAAAGACATCAAGATGGTGCCCTATAAAATCGCTGGCGCGGATAATGGCGATGCTTGGGTAGAAGTGAAAGGCGAGAAGATGGCGCCGCCGCAGGTGTCTGCAGAAATTCTGAAAAAAATGAAGAAGACTGCAGAAGACTACCTTGGCGAGAAAGTGACTGAAGCGGTTATCACCGTGCCGGCTTACTTTAATGACAGCCAGCGTCAAGCTACCAAAGATGCGGGCAGAATTGCCGGTCTGGACGTGAAGCGTATTATCAACGAGCCGACTGCAGCAGCCCTGGCCTATGGCTTGGACAAGAAAAGCGGCGATCGTACCGTAGCGGTATACGACTTGGGCGGTGGTACGTTCGACCTTTCGATCATCGAAATTGCGGATGTAGACGGCGAGCACCAGTTTGAAGTGCTGGCGACCAACGGCGACACGTTCCTTGGTGGTGAAGATTTCGATATGAAAATCATCGAATTCCTGGCCGACCAGTTCAAGAAAGACAGCGGGATTGACCTGCGCGGCGATTCTCTAGCTATGCAGCGCCTGAAAGAAGCCGGTGAGAAGGCAAAAATTGAGCTTTCCAGCAGCCAGCAGACAGACGTTAACCTGCCGTACGTTACAGCAGATGCTAGTGGCCCTAAGCACATGAACGTGAAGCTGACTCGCGCAAAGCTTGAGTCGCTGGTTGAAGATCTGGTTCAGCGCAGCCTTGAGCCCTGTAAGGTGGCCCTGAAGGATTCAGGCTTGAAAATCGAGGAAATCGACGAGGTTATCCTGGTTGGTGGTCAGACCCGTATGCCGCTGGTTCAGAAAAAAGTGAAAGAGTTCTTTGGCAAAGATGCTCGTAAGGATGTGAATCCGGACGAAGCTGTTGCCATGGGTGCTGCGATTCAGGCGGCTGTACTTTCAGGCGATGTAAAAGACGTACTGCTGCTGGACGTGACTCCGCTGACCCTGGGCATTGAAACCATGGGTGGTGTTGCTACGCCGGTTATCGACAAGAACACGACGATTCCGACGAAGAAGTCGCAGACCTTCTCTACGGCAGAAGACAACCAGACAGCGGTTACCATTCACGTTGTTCAGGGTGAGCGCAAGCAGGCGACGCAGAACAAGTCCCTGGGTCGTTTTGACTTGGCAGACATTCCGCCGGCTTCTCGTGGTGTGCCGCAAATCGAAGTAACTTTCGATATCGATGCTAACGGTATTCTGAACGTGTCTGCTAAAGACAAGGCTACCGGTAAAGAGCAGTCCATCGTGATCAAGGCCTCTTCCGGCCTGAACGACGACGAAATCGAGAAAATGGTGCAAGACGCCGAAGCGAACGCCGAAGAGGACCGCAAGTTCGAAGAGCTGGTTCAGGTGCGCAACCAAGGCGATGCGATGGTACACGCTGTGCGCAAGACTTTGACTGAAGCTGCCGACAAGGTTAGCGAAAGCGAGAAAGAGTCTATCGAAGCGTCTATCAAGGAGTTGGAAGAAGCTTTGACGGGGTCCGATAAAGACGATATCGAAGCCAAGACCAAGAAGCTGACTGAAGCTTCGTCAGAGTTGGCTCAGAAGATGTACGCAGAAGAGGAAGGCCAGGCAGAACAAGCTGGCGGGCAGGAAGAAGCTCAGTCCGCTGATGATGCAGTGGATGCCGAGTTCGAAGAAGTCAAAGACGACGAAAAGAAGTAATTCTGACGTACATCAGGTAGTTGGAAAACGCGGATCTGCTCCGCGTTTTCCTCGTTTAAAAAACAGGGTTTTAAAGCATGGCCAAGCGCGATTATTACGACATTCTCGGGGTTTCCCGGGACGCGGACGAGAAAGACGTTAAGCGAGCATATCGAAAGCTCGCGATGAAATATCATCCCGACCGCAACCCGGAAGATACAGACGCTGAGAACAAGTTCAAAGAAGCCAGCGAAGCCTACGAAATATTGGCTGACCAATCCAAGCGAGCGGCATACGACCAGTTCGGACATGCCGGAGTGGATGGCCAGGCCGGTGGTGGCTTTGGTGGCGGTGGCGGAGGCAATTTCTCCGACATCTTTGGCGACGTGTTTGGCGATATATTTGGTGGCGGCGGCCGTGGCGGCCGCAACACTCGCGGCTCGGATCTGCGCTACACCCTGGAGCTGGATCTTGAAGAGGCGGTAAAAGGACGAACCGTTGAGATTACAATCCCGGGGCACCGGGAGTGTGACACTTGCGACGGCAGTGGCGCAGAAAAAGGCTCTCGCCCCGAAACCTGCGGCACTTGTAAGGGTATGGGGCAGGTTCGCATGCAGCAGGGTTTCTTCGCCGTGCAGCAGGCTTGCCCGACGTGTCGTGGGTCCGGCCAGATTATTAAAAACCCCTGTAGATCGTGCCAGGGGCAGGGCAGAATTCGGGAAGAAAAGACGCTTTCCGTTAAAGTGCCGCCCGGTGTGGATACCGGCGACCGTATCCGGCTCTCCGGCGAAGGCGAGATGGGTATGGATGGTGGCCCCTCCGGCGATCTGTATGTGCAGATGTCAGTGCGGGAACACTCAATTTTTACCCGCGATGGCCGCAACCTCTACTGTGAAGTACCAATTAGTATTGTGGATGCGACCCTTGGTGGGGAGCTGGAAGTACCAACGCTTGATGGCCGCGTAAAGCTGAGAATTCCGGCTGAAACCCAAACAGGTAAACTCTTCCGGCTACGCAATAAAGGCGTTAGCCCGGTTCGCGGAGGCCCTTCCGGCGACCTCTTGTGCCGCGTAATTATCGAGACGCCTGTTAGCCTGAATAAGCGCCAGAAAGAACTGCTTCAGGAATTTCAGACAACCCTCGATAACAACAAGGGTACAAACCACGCGCCGAAGAAAACATCCTGGTTTGAAGGTGTTAAAAGCTTTTTCGACGAAATGAAATTCTGATCCGTTTCATATAGGGAATAGGCCATGAGGGTAGCAATCATCGGCGCCGCCGGGCGCATGGGTAAAGTGCTGATCGAGGCGGTTGACGGTACCGAGGGCTTGGAGCTGGGCGCTGCGGTGGTCGAGCCTGGGAGCAGCCTTATTGGTGCCGACGCTGGTGAAATGAGCAGCATCGGCAAAACCGGCGTAAAGATGGCGGGCACCCTGGCTGATGTGAAAGACGATTTCGACGTGCTCGTCGATTTCACCTTCCCGGACCTGACCCTGGAAAATGCCGAATTCTGTAAAGCTAACGGAAAAATGCTGGTTGTCGGCACCACCGGTTTGTCCGACGCCGAAAAGCAGCAGCTTGCCCTGGCAGCAGAATCTACCCAAGTGGTGTTTGCGCCCAACATGAGCGTAGGCGTTAACGTGGTTCTCAACCTCTTGCGCACTGCGGCAGCAACGCTAGGGGACGACTACGACGTCGAAATCATCGAAGCGCACCATCGCCACAAGAAAGACGCCCCCTCCGGCACAGCCCTGCGCATGGGCGAAGTGGTTGCAGACGCGCTTGGTCGAGATCTCAAAGAGTGTGCCGTTTATGGCCGCGAAGGTTTCACCGGCGAGCGCACCCGCAAAGAAATCGGCTTCGAAACCATTCGTGCTGGCGATGTGGTGGGTGATCACACCGTACTTTTCGCCACCGAAGGTGAGCGTATCGAGATAACCCATAAAGCGAGTAGCCGCATGACCTTTGCTAAAGGCGCTATGCGGGCCGCGCTGTGGCTGAAGGACAAGCCAGCGGGTTTGTATGATATGCAGGATGTTCTTTCGTTGAAGTGAGCCAGCCGTGTAGGAGGCATGTGAGATTTTACATGGACACAAAACCGCATATTTTATACAATAAGGCGGTTTAACTGCACCAAGCGTAGGCTTTGAAAGGCCCAAGGGACAAAAAAGTCCCCGGATAACAAAAAGCGGGACGGAGTTTTTACTCCCTCTCGCTTTTTTGCGACCTGAATTTGCGCTTGCGTTCCTGCACGTGACGAATTGATACGCCACTCGATGAGGATACAAGCCTTGAGCACACCCGCAATCCTTGCACTCGCAGACGGAAGCCTGTTTTACGGCACCGCTATTGGCGCTGACGGCGAAACCAGCGGCGAAGTGGTGTTCAACACCGCGATGACCGGCTATCAGGAAATACTGACCGATCCGTCTTACGCCCGCCAGCTCGTTACCCTGACCTATCCGCACATTGGCAACACCGGTGTGAATGAAGAGGATGTAGAGTCAGGCCGTATTCAGGCCGCCGGCCTGATTATCCGTGACCTGCCCCTGGTTGCCAGCAACTGGCGCAGCACCGGATCGCTGGATGAATATCTGCGAAGCAACAACATTGTCGGAATTGCCGATATTGATACCCGGCGTCTCACGCGCATCCTCCGCGACAAGGGCTCACAGAGTGGCGCCATTGTGGCCGGTGCTAGCGCCACTGCAGAGCGTGCACTGGAACTCGCAAATGCGTTTCCCGGGCTCGAAGGCATGGATCTGGCCAAAGAAGTTACCTGCGACAAGGCCTATAATTGGACTCAGGGCGCGTGGACACTTGGCGAAGGCTACGCCGAGGGTGGCGAGTCAAAGTTTAAGGTTGTGGCTTGGGATTACGGCATTAAGTTCAATATTTTGCGCATGCTCGCCTCCCGGGGCTGTGATGTCACCGTTGTGCCCGCTCAAACTCCGGCGTCAGATGTGTTGGCTATGAATCCAGACGGTATCTTCCTGTCGAACGGCCCGGGTGACCCCGAACCCTGCGATTACGCAATCAAGGCAATTCAGGACGTGCTTGAAACCGACATTCCAGTGTTTGGTATTTGCCTTGGTCACCAGCTCTTGGCAATTGCCAGTGGCGCGAAAAGCATGAAGATGAAACATGGACATCATGGCGCCAACCACCCGGTTCAGCGGCTTGATAACGGCTCGGTGATGATTACAAGCCAGAACCATGGCTTTGCGGTGGATGAAGCTTCCCTGCCTGCCGTACTCGAGGTTACCCATAAGTCGCTATTCGATGGCACGTTGCAGGGTGTTCGACGCACTGATAAGTCGGCGTTCAGTTTTCAAGGGCACCCCGAGGCGAGCCCGGGCCCCGGTGATGTGGCGTCTTTGTTTGACGAGTTTATCCGTCTGATGGAAGCCCGAACGGCCTAAGGCCGGCTCATGGGCGGAAACGTCACACCAGACACGCGCCGCGTTTTTTGCGCTGCAAGAATTTAAACGTTGCTGACAGGTTTACAAAGACATGCCAAAACGGACCGACATTAAAAGCATCCTGATTCTGGGCGCAGGCCCGATTGTAATCGGGCAGGCGTGCGAATTTGACTACTCCGGAGCTCAGGCTTGCAAAGCCCTGAGAGAGGAGGGCTACCGTGTCATCCTGGTTAACTCGAACCCGGCCACCATTATGACTGACCCGGTGATGGCGGATGCCACCTACATCGAGCCGATTACCTGGCAAACGGTTGCCAAAATCATTGAGAAAGAAAAGCCCGATGCCGTACTGCCTACCATGGGTGGCCAGACCGCATTGAACTGTGCGCTGGAATTGGAAAAGCACGGCGTGTTGGAAAAACACGGTGTGGAAATGATCGGTGCCAACGCCGACACCATTGATAAGGCTGAAGACCGAAGCCGTTTCGATAAGGCGATGAAGGCCATTGGTCTTGAGTGCCCCCGCGCCTCGATTGCTCACACCATGGAAGAAGCCTGGAAAGTTGCTGAAGACATCGGCTTCCCATGCATTATCCGCCCGTCGTTCACCATGGGCGGTTCTGGTGGTGGTATTGCGTACAATCGGGACGAGTTTGAAGAGATCTGTACCCGTGGCCTGGATCTTTCCCCCACAAGTGAACTGCTTATCGACGAGTCGCTGATTGGCTGGAAAGAGTATGAGATGGAAGTGGTTCGCGACAAGGCGGACAACTGCATTATTGTGTGTGCCATCGAAAACTTCGATGCCATGGGCGTGCACACGGGTGATTCCATTACTGTTGCACCCGCTCAAACGCTGACCGATAAAGAATATCAGATTATGCGGGACGCCTCGTTGGCTGTGCTACGCGAGATTGGCGTAGAAACAGGCGGCTCCAACGTACAGTTTGGCATCCACCCGGATAACGGCCGCATGGTCGTTATCGAGATGAACCCCAGGGTTTCTCGGTCATCGGCACTGGCTTCCAAGGCAACAGGCTTCCCGATTGCCAAGGTCGCAGCAAAGCTGGCAGTGGGTTACACACTCGACGAGCTGCGCAATGAGATAACCGGTGGTGTAACGCCTGCATCTTTCGAGCCCAGCATCGATTATGTGGTTACAAAAATCCCCCGGTTTACCTTTGAGAAATTTCCCCAAGCCGACGCCCGCCTGACCACCCAGATGAAGTCTGTGGGCGAAGTCATGGCTATTGGCCGCACGTTTCAGGAGTCTCTGCAAAAAGCTCTACGTGGGCTGGAAGTTGGGTCCGACGGTTTTGATGAGCAGCTTGAGGAGTTCACTTCCGAGAATTCCCGCGAAACCCTCACCCGCGAGCTCAGCGTTCCTGGTGCCGAGCGTATTTGGTATATCGGTGATGCCTTCCGGGCAGGGATGAGCGTAGAAGATGTGTTTGAGTTCACCAAGGTAGACCCTTGGTATCTGGTACAGATCGAAGACCTTATTCGCGAAGAGCAGGCCGTTAAGTCTGTTGGTAAAGCTGATATCGATCATGCCACCCTGTTCCGCCTCAAGCGCAAAGGCTTCTCTGATGCTCGCTTGGCCAAGCTGTTGGGTGTCGAAGAAAGCAGTCTGCGTAAACTGCGGCACGAGCTGAATATCCGCCCGGTATACAAGCGGGTAGATAGTTGCGCTGCAGAGTTTGCCTCTGATACTGCTTACATGTACTCAACTTACGAGGAAGAGTGCGAAGCGGAACCCAGCGATCGCGAAAAAATCGTGGTTATCGGTGGTGGCCCTAACCGCATTGGCCAGGGCATCGAGTTTGATTACTGTTGTGTGCATGCAGCACTTGCCATGCGTGAAGATGGCTATGAAACCATCATGATCAACTGCAACCCGGAAACGGTATCGACCGATTATGATACCTCTGACAGGTTGTATTTTGAGCCGATCACTCTTGAAGACGTGCTGGAGATTATCAACGTAGAAAAGCCCAAGGGTGTGATTGTCCAGTACGGCGGCCAGACACCGCTAAAGCTGGCGCGGGGACTGGAAGCCGCTGGTGTGCCCATTATAGGTACCAGCCCGGACGCCATTGACCGGGCGGAAGACCGTGAGCGTTTCCAGCAGATGATTGATAGCCTGGGACTCAAGCAGCCAGAAAACGCCACCGTGCGTAGCCACGAAGAAGGTATTCTGGCGGCTCGCAAGATTGGCTATCCATTGGTGGTTCGCCCGTCTTATGTGCTGGGTGGTCGAGCTATGGAGATTGTTTACGGAGAAGACGAGCTGGAGCGCTATATGCGCAGTGCCGTGCTGGTGTCCAACGATAGCCCGGTATTGCTGGACCACTTCCTGAACGCCGCCATTGAAGTGGATATCGATGCTATTTGTGACGGCAAGGATGTTGTCATCGGTGGCATCATGCAGCACATTGAACAAGCCGGCATTCACTCTGGCGACTCGGCCTGTTCCTTGCCGCCATACACGCTGCCGGCAGATGTTCAGGACGCCATGCGAGACGCTGTGAAAAAGATGGCCCTTGAGCTGGAAGTGGTCGGCCTGATGAATGTGCAGCTTGCTTGGCAGGATGACGAGATTTACGTAATTGAGGTGAACCCGCGCGCATCAAGAACCGTGCCTTTTGTATCCAAGGCCATTGGCGTGTCCCTTGCCAAGGTAGCGGCACGGGTGATGGCGGGCACATCGCTCGCAGAGCAGGGCTTTACCAAAGAAGTGGTGCCTAGCTACTACGCTGTAAAAGAATCCGTATTCCCGTTCAACAAGTTCCCATCGGTTGATCCGATCCTCGGGCCGGAGATGAAATCCACGGGCGAAGTAATGGGGCTTGGTGACAGCTTTGATGAAGCGTTTGCTAAAGCTTCGCTGGCAATCGGTGAGCGTTTGCCGGCTGAAGGCACCGCGTTTATGTCGGTTCGCGATGTAGATAAAGCGGGAGCCATCCAGGTTGCGCGGGATCTGAGGGGAATTGGCTTTAAGCTTGTTGCCACCACCGGCACCGCGAAAGCCCTCCGTGAGGCGGGAATCGAGGTGGAGCGGGTAAATAAAGTGGGCGAGGGGCGACCACACATTGTAGACGCCATAAAGAACGGCCAGGTTCAGCTCATTATTAATACCACTGAGGGTCGCAAGGCCGTGTTGGATTCGGCGCAGATTCGCCAGTCAGCTCTGCAGACCAAAGTGGCTTACACAACAACACTGGCGGGCGGCGAAGCCTTCTGTCGGGCCATCAAGTTTGGCCCGGAGCGTACAGTACGCCGCCTGCAAGACCTCCACGCAGGGAAGTAAGATTATGAGTGAAAGAGTACCTATGACAACAGCGGGCGAAGCCCGTCTTCGTGAGGAGCTCCAAAAGCTAAAGTCCGAAGATCGGCCTCGTGTTATTGCAGCGATTTCAGACGCCCGGGAGCACGGCGATTTGAAAGAAAATGCCGAGTATCACGCGGCCCGGGAGCAGCAGAGCTTTATTGAAGGCCGAATTCAGGAAATTGAAGGCAAGCTTTCAGCGGCTCAGGTAATTGATGTTACCGCTATGGAGAATACTGGCAGAGTGATCTTCGGTACCACTGTTCATCTGATGAATATGGATACTGACGAGCAGGTGGTTTACAAGATTGTAGGGGAAGATGAAGCCGATATTAAGTTAGGCAAACTGTCTATCTCCTCGCCTATTGCCCGTGCCCTGGTGGGCAAGAGCGAAGATGACGTTGTCGCCATTCGCGTGCCTTCTGGCATGGTGGAGTACGAAATCGAAAAGGTGGAATACCTCTGATTCGGGTGACGCTGGCTGAGCCAGTGTACGAAAAAACCGGCTGCGTTAGGCGCAGCCGGTTTTTTTGTTTCCGGAATTCAGTGGGCCTCAGTTTTTGTGGCGCAGCAAATTGGAGAGTTTTGGGTTAGGCTTCTTGGCCCTGCGCATAATGACTGCAATTTTCCCGATGGTTTGCACCACTTCAGCGCCGCTGGATTCGCACAGGGCGCTGATCGCTTCCTGGCGTGCCTCCCTGTCCTGACTTGCCACTTTAATCTTGATAAGTTCGTGATCGGTCAGGGCTCTATCAAGCTCTTCTTGCAGGTTTTCGGTGAGGCCCTTATCGCCCACAATAATGACGGGTTTCAGGTTGTGGGCAATGGCCCGGTATTCCCGGCGCTGTTGCGGTGAAAGGCTCATGATGTAATCTCTTTATCGGTGCAATTAACAAAAGGTCAGCGGCATATTCGCTGGCAACGTCGTATAATTGGCGAATTGTAACAGACAACCTTGCACGCAGATCACCTTGCAGGCGTTGTAATTTCCGAGATGGGGCCCACATACAAGGAACATGTGGGTTTTCCGGCGGTCAGAAGCGTCTAATGGTGGACTCACAGCTACGTTTTTCTGTGGCCGTTACGGATAGGCCGTTTCTGGTGGATAGACGTATAATTGGTGTAAGGTGTCCTAAAAGAGTGGCGCCCTCGCGGGTGCGCTCTTCAATTCACAGGCGATGATCCTTGAACGATATGGCAAAAAATCTGGTTCTCTGGCTGATAATAGCCGCAGTACTGTTGATGGTGTTTCAGAACTTTTCTCCCACCACCAGCGGGCAGCAAGTCAATTATTCTCAATTCGTTGAAATGGTTCAGCAGGGCCAGGTCAATAAAGTCACGATTGATGGTCTGGAAATCCAGGGCACGCGTGGCGATGGCTCCCAGTTTGAAACAATTCGTCCTCAGGTGGCGGATAACAAACTGATGGATGATCTGCTGGCGAACAAAGTAGAAGTGATCGGCAAAGAACCGGAACGCCAAAGCCTGTGGACACAGTTGCTGGTTGCGGCATTCCCGATCCTGATCATTATCGCGCTGTTCGTGTTTTTCATGCGTCAGATGCAGGGCGGCGGTGGTGGCAAAGGCCCCATGTCGTTTGGTAAAAGTAAAGCCAAGCTGATGAGTGAAGACCAGATCAAGACCACGTTTTCCGACGTAGCTGGTGTGGATGAAGCAAAAGAAGACGTTAAGGAACTGGTGGATTTTCTTAGGGATCCCAGTAAGTTCCAGCGTCTTGGTGGCAGCATCCCGAAAGGTGTCTTGATGGTGGGGCAGCCTGGTACCGGTAAAACCCTGCTTGCCAAGGCTATCGCCGGCGAGGCAAAAGTTCCGTTCTTCTCGATTTCCGGTTCCGACTTCGTGGAAATGTTCGTAGGTGTTGGTGCATCCCGTGTGCGTGACATGTTCGAGCAGGCCAAGAAGCAAAGCCCCTGCATTATCTTCATCGACGAAATCGATGCGGTCGGTCGCCATCGTGGTGCCGGCATGGGTGGTGGTCACGATGAGCGTGAGCAGACCTTGAACGCGCTATTGGTTGAAATGGACGGCTTTGAAGGTAATGAAGGCGTTATCGTTATTGCTGCGACCAACCGCCCGGATGTTCTCGATCCGGCGTTGTTGCGCCCGGGCCGTTTCGACCGCCAAGTTGTGGTGGGTTTGCCCGACATCATCGGCCGAGAGCAAATTCTCAAGGTGCACATGAAGAAGGTGCCTCTGGATGAGAACGTTGAACCTGCGCTTATTGCGCGCGGTACGCCGGGCTTTTCCGGTGCTGACCTTGCGAACCTGGTGAATGAGGCGGCACTGTTCGCAGCTCGCCGGGACCAGCGCCTGGTCTCCATGGAAGAGTTTGAGTTGGCCAAAGACAAGATCATGATGGGCGCTGAGCGCAAGTCCATGGTGATGAGTGAAAAAGAAAAGCGGAATACTGCTTATCACGAGTCTGGTCACGCGATTGTCGGCCGGCTGACGCCAGAGCATGATCCGGTGTACAAGGTGAGCATTATTCCTCGGGGCCGTGCCTTGGGTGTAACCATGTTCCTGCCAGAAGAGGACAGGTACAGCCACAGTAAGCGCTTCCTGATCAGCTCTATATGCAGCCTGTTTGGCGGTCGTATCGCCGAAGAGCTGACGCTGGGTTTTGATGGCGTTACCACCGGTGCCTCGAATGACATCGAGCGTGCCACCAGTCTGGCCCGTAATATGGTCACTCGCTGGGGTTTGTCAGAGAAACTTGGGCCGCTGCAGTACGATACAGACAGCGAAGAGCCGTTCCTGGGTCGCTCTGCGGGCCAAGCTCAGACGGTCTATTCGCCAGAAACGGCCCAGCGTATTGATGAAGAAGTCCGTAATATCATCGATTCCTGTTATGAAACGGCCACTAAGATACTAGTGGATAACCGCGACAAGCTGGATGTTATGGCCGACGCGTTAATGAAGTATGAAACCATTGATCGTCACCAGATTGATGACATCATGGAGGGTCGTACTCCGCGTCCACCAAAGGGTTGGGATGATAACGGCCCTACCGGTGGTGTTAAGGCTGACGATCCGGAGCAGGCTGCTAAGGCAAAGCCTTCTGATGATGGCCGTCGGCCTGATGTTGGGCGGCCTGCTGGGGAGCACTGATTCTCTCGGCGTTATATAATCGTGCTGACAAACGCCGCCTGGATTAAGGGCGGCGTTTGTTTTTGTTGATTGCAGTTTTTCAAGTCTTAACGTGCCTGCCTGGGATTGGATAGCTATGAAAATGAGTTTTGCTGGGCGAGTGCTGGAAATGTCTCGCTGCCATGTGATGGGTGTGCTCAATGTCACGCCAGACTCGTTCTCTGATGGAGGGCGGTTCAATCGGCAGGATGCAGCACTTTTAAAGGCTCGTCAGATGGTCGCAGATGGCGCGGCCTTCATTGATGTGGGCGGGGAGTCAACCCGCCCAGGCGCAGCCAAAGTGTCGATTCAGGAAGAGTTGGATCGAGTTTGCCCAGTAGTAGAGGTCATTTCACGGGAGCTCGACGTAATTGTTTCCGTGGATACCAGCACGCCAGAGGTTATGTCTCAAACAGCGGGGCTAGGTGCAGGGTTAATTAATGATGTACGTGCACTGCAAAGAGACGGCGCCTTGGCCGCTGTCGCAGATGCAGGCCTACCCGTATGTATCATGCATATCCAGGGCGAGCCGGAAACCATGCAGGACAGGCCTGAGTACCAGAATGTGTTGCGTGATGTTGGGGAGTTTTTAACTCAGCGTGTTCGTGTTGCTGTGCAGGCGGGTATTGATGCCCAGAATATAATCCTGGATCCGGGCTTTGGGTTCGGAAAAAACCTTGAGCATAATGTGCGATTGCTCGCCTCGCTGGAACAGCTGCATTCGCTGGGGCACCCTCTGCTGGTGGGTATGTCCAGAAAATCCATGCTTGGTCTTATCACTGGCCGGGAAGTTGATGAGCGGTTGTCTGCCAGCCTTGCGGCCGCGACAATATCGGCAATGAAGGGTGCCAGCATTATCCGCGCGCACGATGTCAGGGAAACCGTAGATGCCGTCAGAGTTGCGACGGCCATAAAGGAGGCAGTTTGATGGCGGGAAGAAAATATTTTGGCACGGATGGAATTCGCGGCCGGGTGGGTGAGCCCCCGATAACGCCGGAGTTTATGTTGCACTTGGGCTGGGCCGCCGGGCAGGCTTTTAAAAAGGTTGGCCAGCGAAACAGTGTGTTGATCGGTAAGGATACCCGGCTATCCGGTTACATGTTTGAGTCAGCTCTAGAGGCAGGGCTTTCTGCTGCGGGCGTTGATGTGAAGCTGCTGGGCCCCATGCCAACGCCGGCTATTGCCTATCTTACCCGTACTTTTCGTGCATCCGCAGGTATCGTGATCAGTGCGTCTCATAACCCGCATCATGATAACGGCATCAAGTTCTTCTCCGCTGACGGTACCAAGCTCGATGATGCGCTGGAGGCAGAAATTGAGAGCTGGCTGGATAAGCCTATTGAAGTCTGTGGCCCAGGTGACTTGGGTAAAGCATCCAGGATAGAAGATGCTCCGGGGCGCTATGTTGAATTCTGCAAAAGCACGGTGCCAAACGAGTTTACGCTGGATCACATGAAGATCGTTCTGGATTGTGCTCATGGAGCAACTTACCACGTTGCTCCAAAGGTGTTTCGTGAGCTAGGCGCGAAGGTGTCGGTTATTGGTGCGGAGCCTGATGGGCTAAATATCAACCTGAATGTCGGCTCTACACACCTGGGTGCGTTGAAGCAGGCTGTCGTTGATAAACAGGCAGATCTGGGGATCGCCTTTGATGGCGATGGTGACCGGGTGTTGATGGTTGATCGCGACGGCTCTGAAGTTGACGGCGATGAGTTGCTGTATGTGATTGCGTCCCAGCGCTTTGCTGATGGCAATCTCAAAGGTGGCGTGGTGGGTACGCTCATGACCAACCTGGGTGTTGAGCTGGCGTTAACCGAAATGGGTATTGCCTTTGAGCGAGCCAATGTGGGTGACCGCTATGTGGTAGAGCGTTTATTGGCTAATAACTGGGTGGTTGGTGGAGAAGGTTCCGGCCACATGGTAATTCGTGATTGTACGAGTACTGGAGATGGCATTGTTTCTGCGCTCCAGGTGCTGCTCGCTATCGGCAAGTCTGGCAAAACCCTTGCCGAGTTGCGCCAGGGCATGAGCAAGTTGCCGCAGACAATGATCAATGTGCGGGTTGCAAAGCGTTTCGATCCGTTCAGTCGCGATGATATTGTTGCCGCGGTTAAGAAGGCCGAGTCAGAGCTTGGCAGTTCAGGAAGGATTCTGCTTCGGGCTTCAGGAACCGAGCCTTTGATCCGTGTAATGGCAGAGGGTAAGGATGCGGATGATATTCGCCGTGTTGCTGAAGAATTAGCGCAGGTTGTGGAAAGTTCAACGCACTGATTTTGTTGGTTTCAGGCGGTTGTCTGTTATGAGGGACTGCTGTATAGTGCGCCCTCCCTTACATTCGGGAACTGATATGCGTCGCAAGATTGTAGCCGGAAACTGGAAGATGAATGGGTCGAAAGATCTCTCGGAAAAGCTGGTTGGCTCTATCCGGTCTGAGGCCGAATCTCTTGATAACGGCGTGGAGGTTGTCATTCTTCCACCCGCAATTTACATCGAGGGTGTGTTGAGGCAAGCGCAAAATGGCGTGTCTGTTGGTGTTCAGAATATAGGGCAGTGGCAGTCAGGTGCCTACACTGGGGAAGTGTCCCCGGAAATGGCTAAAGATGTAGGTTGTCGCTATGCGCTCGTAGGTCATTCTGAGCGACGCCAGCTTTTCGGTGAAACCGACGAACTGGTAGCTGCAAAGGTTTCGCTTATTATTTCCAGTGGTTTAACGGCTATTGTGTGCGTTGGAGAAACTTTGGAAGAGCGGGAGTCTGGGCAGGCTGAAAATGTTGTTGCCGGCCAGATACGAGCAGGCTTGTCGAAGGTGGCGCAAGATCAATGGCAAAGTGTTGTCGTAGCCTATGAGCCAGTCTGGGCGATAGGTACCGGCAAAACTGCGACGTCAGACGACGCTCAGTCCATGCATGCAGCTATACGGGGCGTGCTAAAAGATATGGGCGCGCCGGCAGAAGAAATTTCATTGCTTTACGGCGGCAGTGTAAAAGCAGATAATGCAGCGGCTCTTTTTGCAGAGCCGGATATAGACGGCGGTTTAATTGGCGGAGCATCGCTGGTCGCAAAAGATTTTGTTAGTATTTGCCGGGATATGCCGGCAGGTACCTAAAGTTAAAGGTTCGCGAGAGTCGATATGGATTGGATCGAAACGCTAGTAGTTATTGCGCACGTCGTTATCGCGGTTGCGCTGGTGGGTCTGGTGCTGATCCAGCAGGGTAAAGGTGCAGACGCAGGTGCAGCCTTCGGCGGCGGTGGAGCGTCCCAGACTGTATTCGGTAGTCAGGGCAGCGGCAGTTTTCTGACCCGCGTGACGGCCATGCTCGCAATCATATTTTTTGTAACAAGTTTCTCGCTGGCAGTATTTGCCAAGCAGCGCGCAGAAGTGGCAGGCGAAGCGGGTATTCCTGTTGTTCAGGAATCTCGCGAAGCTCCTGCGCAAGGCGCTGCTGCAGATAACGGTGATGCTGCCAAAAGCGAAACCGGGAACGGGGAGTCTGATCTTCCCGAGCTCGAGTAAGAGTGTTGCCCAAGTGGTGGAACTGGTAGACACGCTATCTTGAGGGGGTAGTGGCGAAAGCCGTGCCGGTTCGAGTCCGGCCTTGGGCACCAATTAAGAAGAAAAACGGCTTGGATGTTCCAGGCCGTTTTTTGGTCAGTCCTTGACCAGTCCGTTGGGCGTCTTTATACTCCGGCGGATATTGGGATCCGACATATTATTTGTCGGGTTTCTGGCAGGCCAGGTGTCTGTCAGCAGGAAGCGGGATACCGGTTAGCTTCCTGCGAGTTCTTGCAACAAAAGGCCCCGGTTTTCGGGGCTTTTTGATTAAGGGCCCTGGCGTAATGGGCCCTGGTGCGTAAAAAGGGCTGGTTGACAGCCCTTTTTTTGTTTTTGGTGCCGGTAAATTTCACAACGGAGACCGCCTAACTTGTCAGGCAAGCTTAAACAACTGGAAGACATTCTTCAGCCTGTAGTGGAAGGGTTGGGTTACGAGTTTTGGGGTATCGATTATCGCTCCCAGGGCTATCAATCACTTCTTCGGGTATTTATAGACGATGCTGAAAACGGTATTGGCATCGACGACTGCGAGAAAGTCAGTCGTCAGATCAGTGGCGTGATGGATGTTGAAGATCCCATCAAGACAGAATACACGCTTGAGGTTTCGTCTCCGGGAATGGATCGTCCTTTGTTCCGGCCTGAGCATTACCAGGCATTTGTGGGGCATCAGGTACAAATTCGCTTGCGCATGGCGTTTGATGGTCGGCGCAAGTTTCAGGGGCTTATAAAAGCTGTTGAAGGTGATGATGTTGTAGTGATTGTTGACGATCACGAATATCTTCTGCCTTTCGACAGTATCGAAAAAGCCCACATTATTCCGGTATTCGAGTGAGCTATTTGAATAACTCAGTAGATGCACAGTTTATTTTCAGGGCAGGGCAATCCAATGAGTAAAGAGATCTTGCTGGTGGTTGAAGCCGTCTCGAACGAAAAAGGTGTCGAGAAGGACGTAATTTTTGAGGCGATCGAGCTAGCACTCGCCACAGCTGCCAAAAAGCGTTACGACGATGAAGAGTCGGATGTGCGCGTGTCGATTGACCGCCGTACCGGAGAGTACGAGACTTTTCGCCGTTGGCTGGTAGTGGATAACGACGCTGTACCAGCGCTGGGTACCGAGCTGACCCTTCAGGAAGCCGAGGAGATCGACATTGAGTTGAAGCCCGGCGACACCTATGAAGAGAAAGCCGAGTCTGTGGCTTTTGGTCGTATTGGGGCTCAGGCTGCCAAGCAGATCATCTTCCAGAAAGTGCGTGAGGCTGAGCGGAGCAAAATCGTCGACAGTTACCGCGACCGTGTTGGTGAGTTGGTTTCAGGTACGGTTAAAAAGGTTACTCGCGATAACGTGATTGTTGATCTTGGCGCTAACGCCGAGGCACTGCTGCCCAGAGAACAGCTGATTCCCCGCGAAACGTTTCGCATGGGAGATAGGGTTCGTTCGCTGCTGCTGGAAATTCGCACAGATCACCGTGGGCCCCAGTTGATCCTCAGCCGCTCAGCACCGCAGATGTTGATTGAGTTGTTCCGTATCGAAGTGCCCGAGATTGCCGAAGAGCTGATAGAGATCCGTGGCGCAGCCCGTGATCCAGGTTCTCGCGCCAAGATTGCCGTGAAAACCAATGACCGCCGTATTGACCCGGTTGGTGCCTGTGTAGGCATGCGTGGTTCCCGTGTTCAGGCTGTTTCCAACGAACTGGGCGGCGAGCGCGTAGACATTGTGCTGTGGGACGATAACCCCGCACAGTTGGTTATTAACGCCATGTCGCCCGCTGAGGTGGCCTCCATTGTGATGGACGAAGATCGTCACACCATGGAAGTGGCTGTTGCTGAAGACAATTTGGCGCAGGCTATCGGTCGTAATGGACAGAACGTTCGCTTGGCTACTGAGCTTACAGGCTGGACCCTGAACGTAATGACCGAAGAGGAGGCCGGTGAGCGCCAAGAGCAAGAGTTCAATACTTTGGTTGAGCATTTTACGGCTCACCTGGATGTAGATGAAGAATTCGCAGGTGTACTGATCGAGGAGGGCTTTACGTCTATCGAGGAAGTCGCCTACGTACCCATGGAAGAAATGTTGGCGATTGAAGGTTTTGACGAAGATACCGTCTCAGAACTGCGCCGTCGTGCCAAAGATGCCTTGTTGAATCAGGCTTTGGCGAGTGAAGAAGCTCTCGACGGCGCTGAGCCGGCAGAAGATCTTCTGAGCATGGACGGAATGGATCGCAGCCTGGCGTTTAAACTCGCTGGCATGGGCGTACGTACAATGGAAGATTTGGCTGAGCAGTCGGTTGATGACTTGCTCGATATCGAAGGTATGGATGAAGAGCGTGCGGGACAATTGATTATGGCCGCACGCGCCCCCTGGTTTGAAGACCAGGCTTAATTCGGGAGGAGACCAGTATGGCTGAAGTAACGGTAAAACAACTGGCCGAAGATGTAGGCGCTCCCGTGGATCGTTTGCTGAAGCAGATCGTGGAAGCTGGCTTGAAAGCCCGCTCGGAAGGCGACTCTGTGTCTAGCGATGAGAAGCAGCAGTTGCTGGCCTATCTGAGACAGACCCACGGTGAAGCAGGCGCTGAGCCGAACAAGATTACTCTGAAGCGCAAAACGACAACCACGCTCAAGGCTGGCAAGGCCAAGACGGTTAATGTGGAAGTGCGTAAGCGCCGCACCTATGTAAAGCGTGCGGAGTCGCAGCCAGAACCAGAAGCGGCGGCACCTGAAGAGGTTAAAGAAGAACAGAGCGTGGAGCAGGTGCAGGCGGAGCAACCCGCAAATGTAGTTGCCCCACAGGCAGAAGCAGAAGCTCCTTCAGAAGCCTCTTCTGAAGCGGCAGAGAAGCAGGCACCGGCTGCAGAAGCGCAGGCGCCTGCCGAAAAGGCTGAGCCGAAAAAGGCTCCGGAACCCGCTCCGGAAGATATGCCGATGCCGCCGCCTGAGGGTGATGGTAAGGATCGGAAGCCTAAGAAAAAGAAAGAAAAAGTTCGTGAGCGTGGCGACGAAACCGAAGAAGGCAAGCCGAAGAAGAAGCAGGCTGGCCATCGTGGTCCACGTAACCGTCCTGCGGACGCGCCAGTGGTGATCTCGGAAGACGATGATGACAACACTTTGCGCAAGCCGCTGCGAGCGAAAAAGAAACCCAAAGAGAAGCGTCATGGCTTCGAGAGGCCGACCAAACCAATGGTCAGAGAAGTAGAAGTTCCTGAAGTGATTACCGTTGGCGATCTTGCCCAGCGGATGGCCGTCAAATCCGGTGCCGTCATCAAGATTTTGATGGGCATGGGCGTGATGGCAACCATTAACCAGCCACTGGACCAAGAAACATCGACTCTGGTAGTTGAAGAGCTAGGCCACACGGCCAAGCCCATCAGCGACGATGCTTTTGAGCACGATGTGCTTAGCGAATTCAAAGTGGAAGGCAAGGAAAAGACCAAGCGCGCTCCAGTTGTGAGTGTAATGGGTCACGTCGACCATGGTAAAACATCGCTGCTTGACTACATTCGGCGCACCAAGGTTGCCTCGGGTGAATCTGGTGGTATTACCCAGCATATCGGTGCTTACCACGTAGAAACCGATCAAGGCATGGTGTCGTTTCTGGATACCCCAGGCCACGCGGCATTTACCGCGATGCGTGCCCGTGGTGCCCAGTGCACCGATATCGTTATCCTGGTTGTAGCCTCCGATGACGGAGTTATGCCGCAGACTAAAGAAGCGGTGCAACATGCGCGCTCTGCTGGCGTGCCCATCGTTGTTGCCATCACCAAGATGGACAAAGAGCAAGCGGACCCGGATCGCGTGAAGAACGAACTGGCTGCGATTGACGTTATTCCAGAGGACTGGGGCGGCGACGTTCAGTTCGTACCCATCTCCTCGCACTCGGGTGACGGCGTTGATACGCTTCTTGAGGCGGTTTTGCTCCAGGCCGAGATCCTTGAGCTTCAGGCTACGCCTGACGCACCTGCCAACGGTGTTGTTGTTGAATCCAGTCTTGAGCGCGGGCGTGGGCCTGTTGCTACTGTGCTGGTACAGAACGGCACACTTAAGCGGGGCGACATGGTTGTTGCAGGTTCTTTCTTCGGAAAGGTTCGCGCAATTACCGATGAAGCTGGCAAGCAAGTTAAAGATGCTGGCCCATCTATTCCTGTCGAGATTCTTGGCCTTAATGGCACGCCGAACGCCGGCGACGAGTTCTTTGCAGTAGCCGATGAGCGCAAGGCCAAAGAATTGGCAGAATTCCGTCATGTTCGTGAGCGCGAGCAGCGTTTGCAGCGGGCGCAAGCAGCCAAGCTTGAGAACCTGTTCGAGAACATGGGCAAAGACGAGGTTAAATCCCTCAACGTTGTTCTTAAAACCGACGTACGTGGCTCTCTTGAGGCGATCAACAAGTCGCTGCAGGATCTGGGCAACGAAGAGGTTCAGGTGAAGATCGTGTCTTCCGGTGTCGGTGGTATTGCCGAAACGGACATCAGTCTCGCAATGGCAACCAATGCCGTTATCTTCGGCTTCAACGTGCGTGCTGATACAGCAGCCAAGCGCCTGGTTGAGCAAGAAGGCCTGGATCTGCGCTACTACAGCATTATCTACAACCTGCTAGATGATGTGAAAGCCGCGTTGACGGGCATGCTGGCACCAGAATTCCGCGAAGACATCATTGGCATTGCAGACGTACGCGATGTGTTCCGCTCACCTAAGTTTGGTCAGGTTGCTGGCTGCATGGTGACGGAAGGCAACGTGTACCGGAACAAGCCCATTCGTGTTCTGCGTGACAACGTGGTTATCTTCGAAGGCGAGCTGGAATCTCTGCGCCGCTTCAAGGACGACGTTCCTGAAGTTCGTAACGGTATGGAGTGTGGTATCGGTGTTAAAGGCTACGACGTGAAGGTCGGTGACCAGATCGAAGTCTTCGACCGGGTTAGAGTCGAGCGCAAGCTCGAGTCTACGGGGGCCTAATGCCAAGAGAGTTCAGTCGTATTGATCGCATTGGCGATCAGATGCAGCGTGAGCTTGCCCAGCTGATTCAGCGCGAGGTTAAGGATCCGCGGTTAGGTATGGTGACAGTCAACGCAGTCAAGGTCAGTCGTGACCTTGGCTACGCTGATATATATGTCTCTTTGCTGACTACCGAGGAGCTGACCGCGGACTCCCCCGAGGCAAAGGAATCTGTTTCGGTACTGAACAAAGCAGCTGGATTTCTCCGTGGCCAAGTGGGAAGAGCGATGAAGCTGCGGGTTGTGCCCCAGCTGCGATTCCACTTTGACGCGCTTCAGGGCTACAGCCGCAGAATGGACAGTCTTATTCGCGAAGCGGTAGGTGATAAGCCAGCCGTTGAGCGGAACGACGACAACCAGAATGATCCGGAGTCAAACGCTTGAGTCGCAGACGTAAAGGTCGTGATGTTAGTGGCATTCTGGTCATCGACAAGCCTCTGGGTATTACTTCTAACGGTATCCTGCAGGAGGTCAAGCGCCTTTATGGTGCTGCCAAGGCAGGCCATACCGGCGCCTTGGATCCGCTGGCAACCGGGGTTCTACCTTTGTGCTTCGGTGAGGCTACGAAGTTCTCGCAAATGATGCTGGACAGCGACAAGGCTTATATAGCTACAGCGCGGCTTGGCGAGCGCACCGAAACAGGTGACAGCGAAGGCGTGGTCGTTGAGACAAAACCAGTTCCGGAAGGTCTTACGCCAGAAGTGCTTGAGCCTGTATTGGAACGGTTCCGCGGTAATATCCAGCAAGTTCCCTCCATGTACTCGGCACTTAAGCACAAAGGCCGCCCACTTTATGAATACGCCCGCGAGGGTATTGAAGTGGAGCGCCCGGCGCGCCCGGTAACCATTTACGACCTCCAGCTTCTGGACGTTCGTGAAAACGAGTTAGATATTGCCGTAAAGTGCACCAAGGGTACGTATATTCGCTCACTCGTTGAAGACATCGGCGAAGTGCTGGGTTGCGGTGCACATGTGATTGCGCTGCGGCGCACGTTAGCAGCTGGATTCACTTTGGCCAATGCGCACCCAGTGCCGGATCTGGAGGCGATGCGTGAGCGCGGCGAAAGTCTGGATGGCCTGCTAGTTGCCCCTGATGCAGCGCTTTCCATGTTCCCAGAGCACCGCTTGAGCGGGCAGCCTTTGGTGTCGATATTGAATGGACAACCGGTTAGAATACCGGGTCGAGTCTTCGATGGCTTCGTGCGTATATATGGCAACGAAGGCTTCGTTGGGCTTGCAGAAGCATTGCCAGAAGGTGAGGAAACCCAGTTGGTGCCTCGCCGTTTGGTAAGTAGCAGCGGTAAACAGTAGTTAACCGTTGTATAGCCGGGCTGTAGAGGTGCGCGGTTCGGCCGGATTTATCAGCACCGCAAACATGAGGTGAGTTATGGCTCTTTCTGCCAATGAAAAAGCACAGATCGTTCAAGATTATCAGCAAGCTGATGGCGATACCGGTTCTCCAGAAGTGCAGGTTGCACTGCTGAGCGCCAACATCAACAAGCTGCAGGGTCACTTTAAGATCAACAAGCAGGATCATCATTCCCGCCGTGGTCTGATCCGCATGGTAAACCAGCGTCGTAAGCTGCTGGACTACCTGCGCCGGAAAAACGGTGACCGTTACCTGGAGCTGATCAAGCGCCTTGGATTGCGTCGCTAATCAGGTCTTACGACCTGACGGCTGTGTGCGGACATGTTCCGTTTGCAGCCACCAGCCGGTGGGCTCCTTAGGGGGCCTGCCGGTTGTGCTTTTCAGCACCGCATTACGTATTTTAGTGAACCTGGGATTTCCTGTCGTATTGGGAAGCCGAAATTGATAGCAGGTTGTTGAAAGCCCGGGCGGTACGCAGATATAGCGTACCAGATGCCTGGCCGGGGTTTTGCAACAGCCTGTTAGCTTTCAGGCGGGGTATATACAGGGTCACACTACTTTCATTCTGAACAGATAACGCAGGAGTTCGTTGTGGATCTGCAACCGCGTAAAAAGACATTTGAGCTGGGTGGCGAAACCGTCACTCTGGAAACGGGCCGTATTGCTCGTCAGGCTACAGGTTCCGTTTTGGTCACCGTGGGTGACATTTCGGTTCTGGGTACCGTTGTTGGTGCCAAAGAAGCCAAGCCGGGTCAGCCGTTCTTCCCGCTGACTGTGAACTATTTTGAAAAAACCTATGCCGTGGGCAAAATCCCCGGTGGTTTCTTCAAGCGCGAAGGCCGTCCTTCCGAGAAAGAAACCCTTACATCACGCCTGATCGACCGTCCGATTCGTCCACTGTTCCCTAACGGTTACATGAACGAGACACAGGTCATCTGTACGGTTATGTCGTCCAGCAAGAACCAGGACCCGGACATCGCCGCGATGCTGGCCGCTTCGGCCGCCCTGTCGATTTCTGGCATTCCTTTCGCTGGCCCAATCGGCGCTAGCCGTGTTGGTTACACCAACGAACGGGGTTACTTCCTGAACCCGAGCTTTGAAGATCTCAAAACCTCCCTGCTAGACATGGTGGTTGCGGGTACTGAAGACGCGGTTCTGATGGTTGAATCTGAAGCCAAAGGCCTGAGCGAAGATCAGATGCTCGGTGGCGTTCTGTTTGCGCACCAGGAAATGCAGACTGCTGTTACAGCAATCAAAGAGTTCGCTGCTGAAAATGGCAAGCCCCGTTGGGATTGGCAGCCAGCTGCTGAAAACACCGAATTGCTGGGCGCGATCAAGTCTGAGTTTGCCGGCGCTATCGAAGAAGCCTATGGCATTCACGACAAGATGGCCCGTTACCAGCGTCTTGGTGAAATCAAAACCGCTGCGGTTGAGAAGCTTGCAGGCGAAGAGGAAGGCCAGCCTTCCGCAGACGAAGTTAAAAAGAACTTCGGAAAAGTTGAGAAAACAGTTGTTCGCCAGCAGGTAATCGATGGCAAGCCACGTATCGATGGCCGTGACAACAAAACGGTTCGTCCGATCGAAATCGAAGTGGGCATCCTGCCAAGCGTTCACGGTTCTGCGCTGTTTACCCGTGGTGAAACTCAGGCGATCGTTACGACGACTCTGGGCACGTCCCGCGATGTGCAGACAATCGACGCCCTGGAAGGCGAGCGCAAGGATCCGTTCCTGTTCCATTACAACTTCCCTCCGTACTCTGTAGGCGAAGCTGGTCGTGTTGGTACTCCTGGCCGTCGTGAAGTTGGCCATGGTCGTTTGGCCAAGCGCGGTGTGATGGCGGTTATGCCAACCATGGAAGAGTTCCCGTATGCCATTCGTGCGGTATCCGAGATTACTGAATCCAACGGCTCCAGCTCTATGGCGTCTGTTTGTGGTTCAAGTCTGGCTCTGATGGATGCTGGTGTGCCATTGAAGGCAGCGGTAGCGGGTATTGCCATGGGTCTGGTTAAGGAAGGCGACAAGTTTGCCATTCTGACCGACATCTTGGGTGACGAGGATCACCTGGGTGATATGGACTTCAAGGTTGCCGGTACCAAAGACGGCATTACTGCTCTGCAGATGGACATCAAAATCCAGGGTATTACTGACGAGATCATGGAGCTTGCCCTGGAGCAGGCTCACGGAGCCCGTCAGCACATCTTGGGTGAGATGAACAAGGTTATCTCTGAGTCGCGTAAAGAGCTTTCTTCGCGTGCTCCGAGCATTACCACTATCAAGATCAACCCTGAGAAAATCCGTGACGTTATTGGTAAGGGCGGTTCTATGATCCGTTCTATCTGTGACGAGACCGGTGCGTCCATTGACCTGGATGACGACGGTAACGTGAAGATCTACGCAGAAAACCAGGAAGCGGCCCAGGCGGCGGTTAACCGGGTTAAGGAAATCACTGCAGAGATTGAAGTGGGTGCTATCTACAAGGGTCGCGTTGAGCGCATTGTGGACTTCGGTGCCTTTGTTAACATCCTGCCTGGCAAGGATGGTCTGGTGCACATTTCCCAGATCTCTGAGCGCCGGATCGAGAACGTAACTGACGAGCTAAGCGAAGGTCAGGAAGTTCTGGTCAAGGTTCTGGATGTGGACAACCGTGGCCGTGTGAAGCTGTCCATGAAGGAAGTCAAAGAAGGCGAGCAGCCGACTGACTTCACTGACTGATAGCTATCAGCTACAAAAAACCCGCCTTTCCTCTGGATTGGCGGGTTTTTTGTTAGTTGTCCCTAAGAAATTCCAGCACAGATTGTTTATAAGCAGGAATCACAAACGTTGCTGCATGGGGTGTATCTGTCTGCAGGAATCGCTTTGGTTTACCGGCGGCCTCGTAAAGGTCTTGGCCGTGGTGGAAGGGAATGATGCCGTCGCGAACGCTGTGAATGATCATCACAGGTACCGGGCTGATGTTGGCTATCTGGTCTACGCCTTCGTATTCGTCCGGGATGGTCCAGCTCAGAGGTGTCTGGAATGGCCAGGTGAGCCAGAAGTTGGAGAGTTTTTCTCTGGCTATGCCACGGAAGCCGGAGAAGGTGCCGTCGAGGATGACGCCGTTGAGTTTCGGGGTCTCGTTGCGTTGTACCCATTCGCTGGCGAGAGTCAGGCCCAGGGCGCCGCCCAGGCTTTGGCCCAAGAGGAAGGTGGGGGTGTTCTCGGTGTCGGGCCGGGTTGCCAGCCAGCGCAGGCCAATTTCGGAGTCGTGGAGGGCGCCTTCTATGTCGGGCGCGCCGGTTGACTTGCCGTAACCCCGGTAGTCGATGGTGAATACGTTGTAGCCTTCTGCAGGCAGCCAGGCGACGTTGAGTAGGTGGCTGCTGATGTTCTGGGCGTTGCCGTGGAGGAAGTACACGGTACCTTGCGCCTGGCCCTCTGCCGGTAGCCACCAGCCATGGAGGGTTTCGCCGTCGGCGGTGTCCAGGTAGATGTTTTCATAGGTTAGGTTAAGACGATCTGGTGTTATGTAAGTGGTTTGGTCAGGGAAGAAAAACAGGCTGCTGCAGCCGCTTTGAATTAGCGCTGCGGCTGAGACAATCAACGCCAGTAAGGGTGTTTTTAGCGTGTTTTTTTTCAGAAGTAAGCGTGCAGTCCGGCTTGCCATGTGCTCTGGTACCTGTCGTAGTGATCTTCCCGAGTGAATTCGGCAAACAGGCTGAATTCTCGGCCGATGTGCCAGTTGCCTTTCACGTATACCTGATCTTGCCTGTGCTGGCTGTTGACTATCCAGGCTTTGGTTTTAGCACCAGCAGCCAGACTAAAGCGGTTGTTCTGGTGCAGAAGGCCAATGTCTGCGCCGGGCGCAGCGTCGTAGCCGCGGCTTAGGTCATCGTCGATTTCCAGATCGGCTGTGGCAATGGCGAAAGCCTGAGTTTGTTGGCCCAGGCTCCAGCTTCCGCCCGCACCACCTTCCAGGTAGGGCGCCAGAACCCGCTTGTTGCCGGTATCGGTGCGGCGGCCACCAAAGCCTACCTGCCAGGACAATGGTGAGAAAAACGCGTTTCTTGGGCTCAGAGAACGGATTTCCACGGCGGTGAGCTGCTCCAATTGCAGTTCGTCGTTATCAGTGTAGTAGCGTGCGTCCAAACGGAGAAATTGCAGCTGGGCACCGCTACGATAACCGGCGGGTGGGTCCAGAATATCGTGATAAGCCGGCCGGAACGTAAGCTGGGTAAACTCACGGTGGGCCATCTGACCAGCACCTAGGCTCAAGCGAAACGTGTCATGGCCCTGATCGTCACGTACCTGCGGCGCTTTTGGTTGTGCAAGTGGCGCAATACCGTCGATTTTACTGCGCTCGCGCAGCAGGCTGTGAGAGAGCGGTGCCGCAATCTCTCTTGGCCAGCTGTCTGCTTCGCTCTGGTAACGGACGTAATCGTAGGTGGCATCAAGCAGGTGGGCACGTTCCTGTGGAGGCAAGGCTAGTACCTCGTCGCTGCCTGGTTTCACATATCCATTTGCGATAGCAGCTGCAAGTGTTTGCTGGGGCTTGGGCAGCGTTGAAAGGCTATGAGCCACAGAGGTGGCTGCCGATGCACGGTAGTGTACTTCTGCAACCAGGTCTTTATCCACTACCCAGCGAACGGTGTCTGAAGGTATGGCGTGAGTGCTGACTTCACCCAGGAGGTTGGTTCCGGGGCGCGCGATGTCGATGAGTGCGAGCAGGCGGTAGGCGCAATTTTCATCAAAGAAATAGTAGTCGAAATTGCGATCCCGAATTTCCCAGGCATGAGCCAGCATGAAGTCGACTTCATGCTGGCTCAGGTTCAGTTTGTATTCCCACAGGTCCCGGTGCTCAATATCGGAGTAGAGTCGAATTTTTTCGTAATAGGGCTGAACGGTTGTTATTCCGGGGTAACCGCCAAAAATACCCCGGTAAGCGAAGAGTAATTCGCTGTCGTGAGCCGCCGCATCGGCAGCGTAGGAAATTGTGTTGGCAAGCAGCAGGTTGGTTTGTTCGTCATCCTGAGGCGGATCCAGTCTTAAGAAAGTGTGGCCAAACATGGATGAAGGGCTATTCAGGTAAGACGCGGCAAAAACAAGCGTAATGCTTTCTGTGTTAAGCGTTTCCATCCATTGCTGGTAATCGGGGCACTTTGCATTGTTTGCAGGCAGATCAAGGCGCTCGCGAAGCCAGGCGTCTCTGGCCGGGAAACGGCATCGTGCGTGATTGTTGCCGTCTCCTGGTTGCTGTATAGCCTCTAGGGTCGCTTCCAGTTCTGCCTTGGGAGAGGTTTTGCCGGCCTCGCTCAGGAAAAATTCCGGATCGTCGGCTTGGCTGGTATAGCCACCGCCAAACTTGCCAGGCTGGTAATGAATGAGCGTGAGCCAGGCTGGGTCCAGATGAAGTGAATTGTCAGCGGCCAGAGTTTGCGCCTGCAGAGGTAAGCTGATGATGAGCCAAAGCAAGGCTGGCCCAATGCGAAGCGAATTGCCCATGGGTATGTGCGGGTTCCGGTCAGGTCGGGAATGTCGAAGCGGGAGAAGTGTGCGCCATCCTTGGCGCTTAGGCATACCTGCAAGTCAGCTATCAGGCCGCTACGTATTTGCTAAGCGACTCATTTTTTTCCAGCAGGGCAACAATCGCATCCACTGCCTCACCAGAAGTGGTGTCTGATTTTGGGAAAATAACTGCGAAGTTGTTCTGCAGAACCTGGCGGAAGTTGGTGCGATCCGCTTCATCAACGCCCAGAAGAACCGCGAGAGTTTCCAGGTTTTCACCATTGCCGCGAGACATATCGCGGGCTACTTTATCGATGTTGCTGTCCATGTACATGGCCATAGACTGAACAGACTCGTTGGTCTGGCAGCCCAGTGTGCCGGTGGTCATGCCGAATGTCTGGTTGCCAAATGTACCGTTGGTTGTTGCAGCCAGCACGTGGGGAGCAATGCCGGATTGTCCCTTCCAAATCATGGCGCCAACGCCGCAGCCTGGTTGAGCAAAGGCCATAGAAGAGGCACCCAAAAGAATTGCACCTGCGATCAGTTTTTTCATTATTCACTCCTAGGTCAGTGTTTTAGCTGTTTTCGCATGCCACGTTAGCCATTAGCGGGCTCTCAATGTGGGCACGGCTCCTCCTGCAATTTCCGTACACAGTGAAACCGTGATTCTGAGTATAGTTCAATATCTGAATCTGACAGTCTGGCTGAGCATTAAATTTTTTAAGTGATTGAGAAGTGTATGAATAGGCGTGCGTCCATATTCCTGAGTTGGTTAAAAAGCAGCCAATAGTTTCTCTATTGTTATAAGGAGCTTCCTTCCGTATAGTGACGACCGGCCATGAAGGCCTGGTAACAAAACACACGGAGACAATCTTTTGAAAAAAGTTCTAATTGCATCATCACTGGTACTGGCTGGCGCGCTGTCAGGCTGTAGTTCAATGAACGTTAGCTCTAACTCTATGCCGATCACTGCTCCTCTGCAGACCGACATCAAAGCTGACATAGAAGTTGGTGAGAAAATCACCGGTAAGGCTTCCGTAACTAAGATTCTGTTCTTCACTATCGGTAGCGACAAGCATTTCGCAGACGGCGTTTCCTACGGTGGGTCCAGCGGTGGTATGGGTCTGCCTTTCGGCGATCCGGTTTCCAAGGCTAAGTCAGCCGCTGCTTACAAGGCTGTTACTGCCTCTGGTGCAGACATCATTGTTGCCCCACGTTACACCGTTGAGACTGAAGACTTCGTAGTTTTCGGAACCATCAACGTAACGGTTGAAGGCTACAAAGGCACTATCAAGAGCATCAAGTAATACGCTTTTGATTTGCTGTTTGTAAAAAAAGGCCGGTGTACATAGGTACAGCGGCCTTTTTTGTGCCTACTAGCTGGCGGTTAGCCACCCAGGTAAGCATTTTGAACATCCGGGTTTTCCAGCAAATTCTTACCTGTATCATGCAGGCGAATTTTACCCGTCTCCAGCACATAGCCTCTGTCAGCGAGGTGTAGAGCCTGATGGGCATTCTGTTCCACCAAAAACACGGTAATACCTTCGTCCCGTAGATGGCCGATAATCTCGAAGATCTGCTTGATGATCAGCGGAGCCAGCCCAAGTGAAGGTTCATCCAATATAATCATGTTTGGGCGGCTCATAAGCGCGCGCCCGATTGCCAGCATTTGTTGTTCACCACCAGACATGGTGCCCGCGCGCTGCAGTTCACGTTCTTTCAGGCGCGGGAAGAGCTCGTACACATGCGCTTGGCTTTTGCGTATCTCGGATTTCGTATTGAAGAACCCGCCCATGTGCAGGTTCTCTTCAACCGTAAGGCCAGAAAATATTCGCCTGCCTTCAGGCACTATGGCCAGTCCCGAGCGCATGATCTTTGCTGTGGGTTCGTTGGTGATATCTCGGCCCTCCAGGATTATGCGTCCAGAACTGGCCTGTGGCGTTCCACACACGGTCATTAGAAGTGTGGTTTTTCCAGCGCCGTTTGCGCCGATCAGCGATACGATTTCGCCCCGGTTAACTTCAACAGAAACCCCGTGCAGGGCTTCAATCTTTCCGTAATGGGTGTGGACATCTTCTAGTACAAGCATGCTCATGTTTCAGGCCTCGCCCAGGTAGGCTTTGATCACGTCGTCGTTATGGCGGATTTCTTCCGGCGTACCACTGGCCAAGGGCTTGCCCTGGTTGATGACGTTAATCCGGTCAGAAATATCCATTACCAGGCTCATGTCGTGCTCAATCAACACCACGGAAACGTTGTAGTCCTCCTTCAGGCTGATGATAAGCTGATTGAGTTCTTTGGTTTCCGCCGGGTTGAGGCCGGCTGCTGGCTCGTCGAGCATTAATAGTTTGGGCTCGGTAACCATGCAGCGAGCTATTTCAAGTCGCCGTTGCTGGCCGTATGCCAAATTACCTGCATCCCGGTTGGCGAGATCCAGAAGGCCGACGCGTTCCAGCCAGTAAGCCGCGCGATCCAGTGACTTCTGTTCCCGCGCCTTGTAGTTGGGGGTGCCCAGAAGGCCTGCAAGCATGTTGGTGTTTAGGTGGCGGTGTTGGGCCACAAGCAAGTTTTCCACAACCGACATCTGGGTGAACAGACGAACGTGCTGAAAGGTTCTTACCATGCCCAGCCGGGAGATTTTGTAATCCGGCTTGCCTTGCATTTCTTTGCCTTCGAAAAGAATTTTGCCACCGGTCGGTTTATAAAAACCGCTCATGCAGTTGAACACGGTGGTTTTTCCGGCCCCGTTGGGTCCGATGATGGACACGATTTCCCGTTCCTTAACGTCCAGTGACACCTGGTCTACCGCCAGCAGGCCGCCAAAGCGCATGGACAGATTCTGTACTTCAAGCATCGTCCGTCACTCCTGCTTGTGCAATTTGATATGAATACGCTTCATAGGCAGCATGCCCTGTGGACGCCAAACCATCATCAATACCATGGCGGCGCCGAAAATCAGCATTCGGTATTCGGAAAATTCCCGAGCCAATTCCGGCAAAATGGTCACCGCGATCGCTGCCAGTATCACGCCAAGCTGTGATCCCATGCCGCCCAGAACCACAATTGCCAGAATGATGGCAGATTCCAGAAAAACAAAGGACTCCGGGCTTATAAACCCTTGTTTGGAAGCAAAAACGGTACCCGCAAAACCGGCAAAGAACGCGCCGATGGTAAATGCAGAGAGTTTGACAGCGGTACGGCTGAGGCCGAGTGAGCGCGCCGCGATTTCATCTTCGCGCAGGGCTTCCCATGCACGGCCTACTGGCATGCGCATAAACCGCCGGATGATCAGCGCAGTAATAACCGCAAGCACAAGAGCGATCAGGTACAGAAAGATAACCTTGTGCTCTCCGCTGTAGGCGATACCGAAAGTTTCGTGGAAAGATGTATTGCCCTCCTCTTTAACGCGACGGCCAAATTCCATGCCGAAAAAGGTTGGGTCGGGTATGCCGCCTATGCCGTTTGGGCCGCCGGTGAGGCTTGTCCAGTTGTTAAGCAGGATACGGATGATCTCGCCAAAGCCCAAGGTGACGATGGCCAGATAATCCCCCCGTAATCGCAATACCGGAAAGCCCAGCAGTAGCCCAAATAAGCCTGCTAATAGCGCCCCTATGGGCAAGGCCATCCAGAATGAAATGCCCGTGTATTGTGATAAAAGCGCAAAGGTGTAAGCGCCAACTGCGTAGAAAGCCACATAGCCGAGATCCAGCAAGCCAGCCAGGCCAACAACCACGTTAAGGCCTAGCGCAAGCATGATGTAAATCAGCACCAATGTGGCCAGATCTACAGAGCCTCGCGAGACAAAGAAGGGCCAGAACAGAGCCAGCACCAGGAGCCCGGTCATTATCCAGGATTCTAGCTTTACACGCTTGGATTGCTCCATGGGTTCTTTGTGTGCAAGAGGATTAAGCGTGGGCAATTTGCCCAGCATGCCCATAAACGAATCACGGAACGCCTGGAATACAAATACCGCAACAGCGGCCATAAAGATGGCAATGTACGTTGAGGTTTTGGCGCCGGTGAGCGTGATGTTTACGCCCTGGGCTTCCAGGTTGAGACCGAGAATAGGGAACGAAATTATCAACGTGACAATCGCGCAGAATAGCGCGTGTCTGTAATTGTTAGCAGCCATCAGATCTTCTCAACCTCCGGTTTGCCAAGCAGCCCCGTGGGTTTAAACAGCAAAATGAGGATCAATAAGCCGAAGGAAACCACGTCTTTATACTCACCGCTGAGGTAGCCGGACGTCATGCTTTCAGACACGCCAAGAATAAGCCCGCCAAGCATGGCGCCGGGTATGCTGCCAATACCGCCAAGCACGGCGGCCGTAAAGGCCTTAAGGCCCGCAATGAAACCGAACAAAGGATCAACCGAACCGTAATACATGCCCAAGAGCAGGCCGGCCACTGCCGCCAGCGCGGCGCCGATGACAAAGGTGGCTGAGATAATGCGGTTGGTGTCGATGCCCAGAAGACTCGCCATGCCTAAATCTTGGGAGACTGCCCGGCAGGCACGGCCTGTGCGAGAACGGGAAATGAACAGCGAGAGTGCCGTCATGCAAATCAAGGTAGTTACAAAAATAGTGATCTGCATGTAAGACAGAGACATTTCGAACGCGCCATCAGCGCTGAAATTGAACCCACCCTCAATAAGTGCCGGGAAGCCGACATTGCGAGAGCCCTGGGCAAGGTGAACGTAGTTTTGCAAGAAGATGGACATGCCGATTGCAGAAATCAGTGGGATCAGACGGTGCCTGCCACGTACCGGGCGATAGGCAACCCGCTCTACTGCCCAGCCCATAGAGCTGGAAACAATTATCGCACACAGAAGCGCAACGATAAGGATCAAGGGCAGCCAGGCAAGTCCAAGAGCTGTGAGGCCGGTAATTGCAATAAGCGCGGTGTAGGCGCCGATCATGTAGATCTCACCATGGGCAAAGTTGATCATGCCGATGATGCCGTAAACCATCGTATAACCGATGGCGATCAGGGCGTAGGCGCTCCCGATCGTCAGCCCGTTGATGAGCTGCTGAGAGAAGTAAAGGAGGTCTTGCATTGTTATTTGACTCCGGAGGCCTGCTCCCTCCGCTGCATCAGCCCGGGCACGGGATAACCGCGCTGGGTGTGAGACAGAGTCAACAGGAGCCTAGAAAAACACCTTCTCCCGGATCGCGGTGAGAAGGTGCTCTAATGATTACCGTTAATTAACGATTGGGCTTAGTTTACCGGAGTTTTGCTGCCATCTGAATGCCATTCGTACACAACAAACTCGAATGACTTCATGTCGCCGGCTTTGTCGTATTCAACTGTGCCGATGGGTGTCTCAAAGGTTCCGCTGCGTAGGGCTGCTGCAACGTCGAATGGGTCTTTGGATTCAGCTGCTTCGATACCTTCAGCAACTAGCTGAACGGCCGCGTATGAGGTCAGCACGAACGGGCCTGAAGGGTCCTCACTCTTGGCTTCGAAGGCTTTTACCAAATCCTGGTTTTCTGCCTTTTCATCAAAGCTTGGGGGTAGGGTTACCAAAAGTCCTTCTGCGGCTTCACCGGCAATGGTGTTGATGTCTTTATTACCAACGCCTTCAGGACCCATGAACTTCGCATCCAGGTCGGCCTGGCGTGCTTGGCGCAGGATCAGGCCCAGCTCTGGGTGGTAGCCGCCAAAGTAAACGTAATCCACGTTGGCTTGCTTGAGCTTGGTCACTAGCGATGAAAAATCTTTGTCGCCGGCGGTAACACCTTCAAACATGGCAATCTCGATGCCTTTGTCTTTCAGGGTATCGCGTACTGCGGTGGCAATGCCTTCGCCGTACTGCTGCTTATCGTGAATAATTGCAACGCGCTCAGGGTTCTGGCTGGCGATGTAGTTACCGGCAACAGGGCCCTGCATGCTGTCGAGCCCGATGGTACGGAAAACCAGCTCATAGCCACGCTCTGTGACTTCCGGGCTGGTTGAGGCCGGAGTAATCATCAGTATGCCTTCATCCTCATAAATGTCTGAGGCAGGTTGGGTCGAGCTGGAGCAAAGGTGACCAATTACAAATTTTACGCCATCGTTCACCAGGCGGTTTGCTACCGTAACGGCCTGCTTGGGGTCGCATACGTCGTCGTATTCTACGGCGACGAGCTTTTCGCCCATCACGCCGCCATTGGCGTTGATTCGCTCAATGGCCATACGAGCACCGGAGAATTGCATGTCGCCATACTGGGCAACGGGGCCGGTCATTGGGCCTGCAATACCGATTTGTATGTCTGCGGTTGCGTAACCCGCGCCCATGAGGGCAACGGTAGTACTAACGGCGGTGACGAGTTTTTTTAGTGGAGTTGTCATTGTGTTTATCCTGTGTTCTTCAGCATTATTATTATGGTCTCAAAGGGTAAACAAACACTACCGATGTGACCTTGTCAAGTTGGCCGAAGGCCTGGTCGGTAATTTAACACTTTGGAGGGAGCAGGTAAAAACCGCTACTTGCATTCAAGGGTACAAAAACCTTTAATGCTTAGTGGTGTAAATAAAAGGCGAAAGGCCTCATTGGAGTAGTAGCACAGTGAACAACTATGAACATGTTTTGGTAGCGCTCAGACGTGTTATCCGGGCAACGGATCTTCATTCCAAACGTCTCAGCAAAAATGCCGGTCTTACTGGCCCGCAGCTCTTAATCATGCGAACAATTCGGGACCTGGGTGAGGTTACTATCGGCACCATTGCCGACAAGGTAAGTCTAAGCCAGGCTACTGTTACAACGATCCTTGATCGCCTGGAACATCGGCAGTTGGTTTACCGTGTTCGCAGCACTCAGGATAAACGCAAGGTTCATGCGCACCTTACTGAGAGTGGTGCAGATATACTTTCTCGTGCGCCGAACCCACTACAGGAAGATTTCATTAAGAAGTTCCAGAACCTGCACGAGTGGGAACAAAACATGATCCTGGCGTCGCTGCAGCGGGTTGCGAACATGATGGATGCAGACGACATTGATGCCTCACCCGTATTGGATGTTGGCCCTATGCTGAAAGACGATGGATGGAAGGAAAAAGCCTAGGCCTTCTCCTTTCACCGGTTTAGTGCACAGACGAGTCTGTTCGGGGTTTGTTGCCAAAGCACACCTGAAACACATCGTTGTAATGCTTGGCGAAGTTTACAGTTAGGCCTTCCCGAAGATAGTCCGGCAGCTCCTCATAATCTCCGCGGTTTGCGTCTGGCAGAATCAAATTGCTGATTTTCTGCCTGCGTGCCGCGATGACTTTCTCGCGAATGCCACCAACGGGTAGCACCTGGCCGGTGAGTGTTAGCTCGCCGGTCATCGCCGTGTTCGGCTGAGGGGACTCCTTGCGAGCAATCGAAAGCAGGGCAGTTGCCATGGTGACGCCGGCACTGGGGCCGTCTTTTGGGGTTGCGCCCTCCGGCACATGAAGGTGTACGAAAGATTTATCAAAAAACCCGGGGTCGCCCTTGAACCGTTTCAGGTTTGAGCAAACGTAGCTGTATGCTATTTCTGCCGACTCCTTCATGACATCCCCAAGTTGGCCGGTCAGTTTGAAACTATGCTGGTTACTGTGGATCCTTGAGGCTTCAATGCTCAGGGTTGCCCCGCCCATGGCTGTCCAGGCCAGGCCGGTTACCACGCCAATACCCTTCAGAGATTTCTCTTTCCGGAACGCTGGCTGGCCAAGATATTCCTGCAAATCGGACACGCCCACCTTCACGGGCTCATTCGGGGATTTCAGCAGTTTTACAATGCCCTTGCGCATAACCTTGTGCAGGAGCTTCTCCAGATTCCGAACACCCGCTTCGCGGGCATGGCCTTCGATTATCTGGCGGATTGCGGCATCGGTGATGTTGAATTGCTTTTTAAGTAGCCCGGCCCGTTTCAGCAGCCGCGGCAGCAAATGATGCTTGGCAATAGCCAGCTTTTCTTCGCCTATATAGCCAGACAGGCGGATGACATCCATCCTGTCCAGCAGTGGCCGGGGAATGGTGTCGAGCTGGTTTGCCGTGCAGATGAACAGCACCTTGGATAGGTCCATACGGACATCCAGGTAGTGATCCAGAAAATCCTTGTTCTGCTCCGGGTCCAGAGTCTCCAGAAGGGCTGAGGCCGGGTCGCCCTGGTAGGAGGTACCGATTTTGTCGATTTCATCCAGCATGATCACCGGGTTGGCTACTTTGGTGTCTTTCAGTGCTTGCACGAACTTGCCTGGCATAGCGCCGATATACGTGCGCCTATGGCCTTTGATTTCTGCCTCATCGCGCATGCCGCCAACGCTAAATCGATAAAACTCGCGCCCAAGTGCATCCGCAACCGAGTGGCCAATGGAGGTTTTGCCAACGCCCGGCGGGCCAACGAGAAGCAAAATTGAGCCGCTGACTTCACCTTTGAAGGTGCCCTCGGCAAGGAACTCAATAATCCGGTCTTTTACATCATCAAGACCGTCGTGATCCCGATCCAGAATGCGGCGGCCTTCTGCCAGATCAAACTGATCTTCAGAATGCTGACCCCAGGGCACCTGGGTCAACCAATCCAGATAGTTGCGGGTAACACCGTATTCCGGCGAGCCCTGCTCCAGGATCTGCAACTTTTGTAATTCGTCGTTAAAGCGCTCCTGCACGGCTTCGGGTGGGCTCAGCTCTGCCATGCGGGCGTCGAAGCGCTCGGCGTCTGCCGTTTTGTCGTCTTTCGACATGCCCAGCTCGCGCTGGATAACCTTCAGCTGCTCTTTCAGGAAAAAATCGCGTTGGTGTTTCTGTACTTTCTCGTTTACTTCTTCACTGATTTCAGACTGCAGGCGGGCTACCTCCAGCTCTTTGCGCATTAACAGAAGTACTTTTTCCATGCGCCGGAGCAAAGGCACCGTGTTCAAAATATCCTGAAGTTCTTGGCCACGGGCGCTGGTCATGGATGCGCCAAAATCGGTCAGTGGGGAGCTGTCTTCCGGGCCGAAGCGCGACAGGTATTGCTTTACCTCCTCGCCATACAGCGGATTGGTGCGCAGTAGCTCCTTGATAGCGCTGATGATAGCCAGTGTGTAGGCCTTGGTTTCATCCGCATCTTCTTCGGGTTCCTGCGGGTATTCCACCTCTACCAGGTAGGGCGGCTTACGGCGTAGCCATCGCACAATCCGAAAGCGTTGCAGGCCCTGGGCAATAAACTGAACATTGCCGTCCTTGTTTTGAGCGTGATGAACGCGCACCGCGCATCCAACCTCGGCCAATTCATCGCTCTGTGGAACACTCTGGTCTGATTGAAGATCATCAACAAAGCAAATGCCCAGCAGCTTGTGATCGGTCTCGCCCACGCGCTTGAGTGTCTCGTGCCAATGGTTCTGGTTGACCATAACAGGCTGTACCTGCGCGGGGAAAAACGGCCGATTTGATACCGGCAGCACGTACATCTGTTTGGGGAGAGATTGCTGCGGCAGGGCAAGATCCTTGCTTTTCTGGTTCTCACCAATGTATTCAGTCAGGTCTTCCTCGAATTCTTCCAGCGAGTGGTTATCGTGATTCATACCGTATCTGCTTCCTGATCAGAGGAGTGTCTTGCTACTAACTAGAGCCTAAAGTCATATTTTCAAGCATAGGCCGTATTAATGCCCTGTTTCTGCGCTCTTGAAATCTTGTGTCGGGCGCCCCATCTACGCCTTAATCAATAATGAACATTTCAGGTGCCCGACATGAGCAGCTCTCCCCATATATTTGAAGCCACCATGGAAAACTTCCAGCAGGAGGTGATGGACGCATCTTCGTCCACGCCCGTGCTGGTGGATGTTTGGGCCGAATGGTGCGCGCCCTGCAAGCAGCTTATGCCCGTACTGGAAAAACTGGTTAACGAGTACCAGGGGGCGTTCCGCCTTGCCAAGGTGAACGCAGATGAGCAAGAGCAGCTTACATCCAGCTTGGGTGTGCGTAGCCTGCCAACCATTATTCTGGTGAAGGATGGTCAGGCCGTTGATGGGTTTAGCTCAGCATTGCCTGAAAGTGAGATCCGTAAGGTGTTGGACAAGCACGTGGAACTGCCCGAGGAAGATCCTTACGAAAAAGCGCACCGCATCTGGGACGAAGGCGATATTGATGGCGCACTGGAAATTCTTTCCGAGATGAACCAAAAAGATCCGGAGAACCTGAAGGTGCTGATCGACCTTGCCCAGCTAAAAGCTGAAAGTGGCGATATAGAAACCGCTGAACAGGTGCTCGAAAGCTTGCCGCCAGAGGAAAAACTGCAGCACCAGGCAAAGCAGCTGGCGGCTCGAATAAAGTTCTTGAAACAGTCTGCAGAGCTCCCGCCTGCGAAAGATCTTGAAATGGCACTGGAGCAGGATCCGAAAGACCCTAACGCCTTACACCAGCTGGCACTTCATAACGTGCTGCAGGAAAAAAATGCAGAAGCGATGGAGTTACTGATTCGGCTTATGCGGGTCAACAGTAAATACAAAGAAGAGGTAGCGAAAACCACGTTGGTTGAGCTATTTGAGAAGCTGGGGAATAACAACCCGGATGTGCGGACTTATCGGCGCAAGTTATACACGCTGATGCATTGATCAGTAGCCTGAGAAGGGCAAGCGCCACTAAAAAGCCGGGCATAATGCCCGGCTTTTTAGTGGCAAGGTGTTTAGGGTTTACCCATTACCTCTTTTCATTTCTTCAAACTCATCCTCAAAGAAAAACTTCTCTTCCCCAAAGGCAGGCTCCAGCTCATGCAGCCAGGTGGCTGTTTCGCTGTATTTGGCAAAGAATGGGCGCTGCACCCAGTCCGGATTGCGGCCCTGCAAAAAACGCAGCACAAAGACCTTTTCGCCGTGCACTTGCGCAATCCCCTGAATTTCCACTTTGCCTGGGCCGGCACTCATGCTGGGGCCGCGGGCGGTGCGGGCCAGGCCGCTGACTTTTTTCATGGCTTCGCGGTAAATGTTAAAGGCTTCCGCTAGCGGTACTTCAAAGTAGTTCTTGGCGCCTGTGTCGCGCTCTACAAACATGTAGTACGGGATGATGCCGAGCTGTACTTCTTTTTTCCACAGTTTGGCCCATGCGTCGGCATCGTCGTTAACGTGCTTAATCAACGGGCCTTGCGCGCGAATCTCAGCACCGGTCGCGCGGATGCGGCGGATCGCTTCTTCGGCAATGTCGGTGGTGATTTCCTGCCAATGGTTATAGTGAGCCATGATCGCAACGTGCTTGCCTGCATCTACAAGTTTGGCGAACAAGTCGATCAGCTCGTCGGCATCTTTATCCGTCACGAAACGGTATGGCCAGAAGGTGAGGGCCTTGGTGCCGATGCGGATAGTCTGGATATGGTCGAGCTCCGGCTGTAGCAGAGGCTCAAGGTACTGAGCCAAGCTCTTGGTTTTCATTACCATGGGGTCGCCACCGGTAACCAGTAAGTCGGTTACTTCGGTGTGTTCCTGCAGGTACCCGTGCAGCTTGTCTGCCTCGGTGCTCGACATTTTCAGGTCTTTGTCGCCTACAAACTGCGCCCAGCGGAAGCAGAAGGTGCAATAAGAGTGGCAGGTCTGGCCTTGGGCCGGGAAGAACAGCACTGTCTCGCGGTACTTGTGCTGCACGCCGTCGAGCACTTCGCCCTCCAGTTCCGGCATGTTCATTTCCATCTGGCCGGCCGGGTGAGGGTTTAGTTCATCGCGGATCTCTTTTGCGACGGCCTGAATCTCTTTTTTCTCGGCGCCATCCCGGTGCATCTTGGCCATGCGATCAAAGTGTTCGTCTTTGAGCATGCCTTTTTGCGGGAAGACCAACTGATAGATGGGGTCGTTGGGCACTTTGTCCCAGTTGATCAGTTCGTTGATCACATACTCATTCACCCGAAACGGCAGCACGCTTGCTACTACTTTCATTTCGAACAGAGTGTCTTCGGGAAGGCTCTGAATAATCTCAATCTTGTCTAGCTGGCGGTCTGTATAAACCTTGAAACGTCGTTCCTCGAACTCTGTGGTGGGAATCCGATTAGGAAAAGTGACGATTGAATTCATGGTTCGCCCTCTGTGGTTAAAGGTATGAAATGACCGGAGGGCAAAACGGGCGCCGCTCCGATGGTCAAAAAATGGGCAGGCGAGTATACATAAATTGCTGTTTAGTTTCAGGTCTAATTAAAAAGTTGGAAGAAAAATAAAAATCGCTTTTTGGATGTTTTTCAACTGATTGAAATAACTTATTAAATTATAATATGTGGTAGAAATAGGGGGTGTCCATATCATTTAGCACGGTAATGAAAAGTCAGGTGATACAGCGACTACGACAATGGTCTGAGCCTAGTTGTTTGATGCGCTTAAAAAAGGCATTATTACGTAAGTAATCGTAATTATTTTTAGATTTTTCGAGATGTCTTCGGGTTTTATCTGATTTTTCGGGAAGTGCGTAGTAAAAATACTACGAAATCTGCACCTTGATTTGACAGTCCAGTCAGTTTTTGGCTAAAAAACGGCCATTAGGCGGGGTTGGGCAGTAAAACTATAAAAGCTGTTCTATGCTTGGAGGATGCTGAACGTGGCACCTACGGCACTACTTTGATGCGAAAGGGGGAGGTTTGATGTACCAGGATGATGATCCCATTGAAACGAGCGAATGGCTTGATGCACTTGAGTCGCTCATGGAGAACGAAGGTATAGACCGGGTTAAATACATTCTGGAGCGCCTTTCTGAGCGAGCCAGCCGGGATGGCACCGAGCTGCCTTACTCTATTACCACTCCGTTCCGGAACACTATTCCGGCCACGCAAGAAGCCCGAATGCCGGGTGACCTGTTTATGGAGCGCCGGATTCGCTCGCTGATTCGTTGGAACGCCATGGCAATGGTGGTGCGGGCCAGCAAGCGCCCCGGCGATCTGGGCGGTCACATTTCCACGTTCTCATCAGCTGCCACTCTTTACGATGTGGGCTTCAACTACTTTTTCCACGGTGGCGATGACAAGCGTGAGTCAGATCTGGTCTATTTCCAGGGCCATGCCTCACCGGGTAACTATGCGCGCTCCTTTTTGGAAGGGCGGTTTACCGAAGAGCAGCTTGATAAATACCGTGAGGAAGTGGATGGCGATGGCCTGTCGTCCTACCCGCACCCATGGCTGATGCCGGATTATTGGCAGTTCCCTACTGTATCCATGGGGCTTGGGCCCATTCAGGCCATTTATCAGGCCCACGTAATGAAGTACCTGGATGGCCGCGAGCTCATTGAAATGGGCGATCGCAAGGTTTGGTGCTTTGTGGGTGATGGTGAAACCGACGAGCCCGAAACCCTTGGATGTATTTCTAAAGCCGGTCGGGAAAATCTCGATAACCTGGTGTTCGTGGTGAACTGTAACCTGCAGCGCCTGGACGGACCGGTGCGCGGTAACGGCAAGATTATCCAGGAACTGGAGGGAGCATTCCGTGGTGCCGGCTGGAACGTTATCAAAGTGGTTTGGGGCCGGGTGTGGGACACTCTGTTCGATCAGGATGAGAACGGCGTTATGCAGCGGGCCATGGATGAAATCTGCGACGGTGATTTGCAGAACTTTACCCACAATGGTCCCGCGCATACCCGCAAGCATTTCTTCGGCAAGTACCCCCAGATGGCCAAGCTGGTTGAAGGCTGGTCAGATGACGACATCAACAAGCTGAATCGCGGTGGTCACGATCCTTATAAGGTTTACGCGGCCTATCAAAAGGCCGCAACCGAGACCAATGGCAAGCCAACGGTGATTCTTGCTCACACCATCAAAGGCTATGGCTTTGGCGCGGCGGGTGAATCCCAGAATACGGCGCACTCTCTGAAAAAACTGGATATGGATACTCTCAAGGCGTTCCGTGACCGGTTTGCGATCCCGCTAAAAGACGAAGAGCTCGAAAGTGCACCCTACTACCGCCCGGCGCCCGATAGCCCCGAGTTGGTATACATGAAGAAGCGTCGCCAGGAGTTAGGAGGTTTCTATCCCCGGCGCCGTAAGGACAGTCAGCCCCTGAAAATTCCCGAGCTGGATGTTTTCAAGCAGGTTCTGGACGGCTCAAACGGCCGGGAAATCTCCCTGACCATGGTATTTGTTCGCCTGCTGAATGCGTTGGTCAAAGACAAGCGTATTGGCAAGCGTGTCGTGCCGATCGTTCCGGATGAGGCCCGCACGTTTGGTATGGAAGGCATGTTCCGGCAACTCGGCATTTATACCGCCGAAGGCCAGAAATACGTGCCTCAGGATCGTGATCAGATTATGTATTACCGTGAGGACAAAAAAGGCCAGATTCTGCAGGAAGGTATTAACGAGGGCGGCGCAATGGCCGCGTGGATGGCCGCCGCAACCTCCTACAGCACCAACAATTTTCCGCTGATTCCGTTCTATGCGTTCTATTCCATGTTTGGTTTTCAGCGCGTTGGCGATCTGGCCTGGGCTTCCGGCGACATGCAGGCGCGGGGCTTCCTGATTGGCGGTACCGCGGGCAGGACTACTCTCAACGGTGAGGGTTTGCAGCACCAGGATGGCCACAGCCACATTCTGGCGAACACCATCCCGAACTGCAGAGCTTATGACCCGTCTTACGGTTATGAAATGGCGGTGATCATTCACCATGGCATGAAGGAAATGTTTGAAGAGAACAAAAACGTTTTCTATTACATCACCATGGAAAACGAGAACTACGAACACCCCGCTATGCCCAAGGGATGTGAAGACGGCATCATCAAAGGCATGTACAAGTTCGAGTCGGTAGAAGTAAAAGGCGCCAAGAAAAAGTTGCGCGTGCAGTTGCTGAGCGCCGGCGCCATCATGAACGAGGTTCGCGCAGCGGCTCAAATGCTGAAAGATGACTGGGGCGTAGCGTCGGATGTGTGGAGCGTGACCAGCTATAACGAACTGGCCCGTGATGGGCAACACGTTGAGCGCTGGAACCTGCTGCATCCGGACGACAAAGGCCGTACCGCTTACGTTACCAAGTGTCTGGAAGCCCAAACCGGCCCGGTTGTGTCCGCTACGGACTATATCAAGCTGCACTCCGATCAGTTGCGTGGATTTATCCCGAAAACGTTCCTTACCCTGGGAACAGACGGCTTCGGCCGCAGTGATACGCGGGAGAAGTTGCGCAGTTTCTTTGAGGTGGATCGTTATCACGTAACCGTAACCGCCCTGTCTGCTCTGGCCAAAGACGGCGAGATCAAGGAAGAGCAGGTTCTCGACGCCATGCGCAAGTACGGAATCGATCGCAACAAACCGAACCCGGCGCAAAGCTAAGGAGGCCGTTATGAGTGAACAGGAAATCAAGGTTCCCGATCTCGGCGGGGCAGACGAAGTTGAGGTTATCGAGCTTCTGGTCAGCGCTGGCGATTCGGTTGAAGCAGAAGATCCGATTCTGACCATTGAGACCGACAAAGCCTCCGTAGAACTGCCATCCCCTGGCGCCGGCAAAATCATTAAGCTCACCGTAAAGGTGGGCGACAAGGTGAAAGAAGGCGACGTCGTTGGTGTGATGGACGCTGGAGAGGGATCTGACAGCGACGCGGGCGGCTCTGATGAAAGCTCCGATGAAGGCTCAGGTGATGAGCCGGAACCGAAAGCCGAGGAAAAGCCGCAGGCCAAATCCAGCGCCAAAAGCCAGGATGAACCGGTCGAGAGCAAACCTGCGCCTGCGAAAAAATCTGGTGGCTCTCGCAAGGAAATCGTTTTGGTTCCGCCGCTGGATGGCATGGAAAACGTGCCGGTTATCGAGATCAACGTGTCAGAAGGCGATACCGTTGAGGCTGACGATGCCTTGGTAACCGTTGAGTCCGACAAGGCCTCTATGGAAATCCCGTCGCCTTACGGCGGCAAAGTCGTCAAGATTCTGGTGGCCGAAGGCGACAAGTTGTCTGAAGGCGATAAGCTTTTGGAGTTGACCGTTGCCGAAGAAGGCGCAGAAGAAGACGAAGAACAGGGCGAAGAGCAGGGCGCAGCTTCTGCCGATTCCGAGCAAGAAGCAAAGCCTGAGCCGGATGACAAGGCTCAGCCAAAAGAACCTGAGGCGCAGCCGCAGGGTTCAACTTACGAGCCGCCTGCGCCGGGAGCCAAGATTCATGCTGGCCCCGCGGTGCGCAAACTTGCCCGGGAGCTGGGCGCAGACATGACCCGCATCAAAGGGTCTGGTCCCAAAAGCCGGATTCTTAAAGACGATGTGCAAGCGTATGTGAAAAATCAGCTGCAACAGACCCAGCAGGGCAGCACCGTTGCGACCGGGTCTGGTATTCCTGGCGTTAAGCTGCCGGACTTCAGCCAGTTTGGTGACATTGAGAAAGAAGCGATGTCGCGGATGATGGCAGTCACCGCAGCTAACATGCAGCGCAACTGGCTAAACGTGCCCCACGTGACCCAGTTTGAGGATGCGGACATCACCGATATGGAGGCATTTCGCAAATCGCTGAAAGCCGCCGGTGAGAAAAAAGGCGCGAAGATGACGCCGCTACCTTTCATCCTGAAAGCCTGTGCAACGGCGTTGGCAGAGTTGTCGCAGTTCAATGTGTCTCTGGACATGGAACGCAAAGAGGTAATTCGCAAGCACTACATTCACATTGGTATTGCTGTGGACACGCCGAACGGATTGATGGTTCCGGTGATTCGCGATGTCGACAAGAAGGGTCTTTGGGAGCTGGCAGCAGAAAGTGCGGAGCTTGCCCAGAAAGCCCGGGACAAGAAACTGAAGCCTGCAGAGATGCAGGGTGCCTGTTTCACCATTACAAGCCTCGGCGGTATCGGAGGCACGGCGTTCACGCCCATTGTGAATGCTCCGGAAGTCGCGATTTTGGGTGTTTCCAAGGCCGCCATGAAGCCGGTGTGGGATGGCAGTGCGTTTCAGCCAAGGCTGATGCTGCCACTGTCGTTGTCTTACGATCATCGTGCGGTAAACGGGGCGGACGCAGCGCGGTTTACGGCCGCGCTGAGTCAGTTGCTTGGGGACATTCGCTCGCTTCTTCTCTGATGTTCGGTGACTAGCCGCTCTGCATCCTGCAGGTTGTGGGGCGGCCTTTTGATGTACGTCAGAAATTTCCTGTAAGTGGACACGAAAAACACGTTAAAGCGTCAAGTCAGACCATCTTGATTTATTACTTGATTTATTATGTGGACATTAACTGCATGAAAAGATGTAGTTATCGCCAATCAAGAGGTTGAGATGAAACAATCAGATGCCATCAAACGCTTGGCGACCCTCCAACGGTGTGTACGTCTACACTCTTTCCCGCCTATACGGCTGTTCCGCAACAGCTGGTCCGTGTCCTTCTCCATGGTTTATCCGTGAGCTTTGTATCTCCAACTGAATATCGTTCATCGTTTTCCAAAAAAAACCCTGGCAAATGCCAGGGTTTCGGTTTTTAAACTTCTGACTGGTTCAGAAGCTGTACTGGGCGGCAAACATCAGTCGACTTGCGTCGCCATCGTCACCGTTAACGTCATCAACCATGTAGTAGCCGTATTGAACGCCCATGGTCACAGCTTTCGCAGGAGTCCACTGGTAGTTAATTATAGCACTGGTGTTGGTCTCTTGTTTGCTACCAATGTTAGCTGAGGCGGGGAGGTCACGCAGCGCGTCGTCCCAGTCTACGTCTACCATGCCAACGCCGGTGTTTATTGAACGGCCGCCGCCAAGGTCAAAGGACGCGCCGAGCGACGCACTGTACCCGCTGATCAGTTCAAGGTTGCCCGAGCTGTCCACATAAGCGTCCTCTACCGCATAATTTTCACCGGAACGGTATAAGTAGATGTCGCCACCGGTTACGTAGTTGATAACGCCATGCAGTGAGACTGTGTCCGTGACTGCCACGGTAAGCGCGCCAAATGCGCCGTAACCGATCGCGCTGTCGTCCTGTGTGCCAGTATCGTAATCAATCTGGCGCACGAATGCGGCAGTCGAGTAAGAGACGGCGCCAGCGCTGTCCTGCAAGCGTGCGGTTACAATGGGCAGACTTGTTTTTTGCTCTATGTTTGAGCCAGCAGGCGTGATAAGACCTGCGAAATTAAAGGGTTGTTCGAGGGAAACGGAAAACGGGCCGCTGGTGTAACGCAGCTGAGATGTCCGGAACTGGCTGCCTGCGTTGCCCGGCATGCCGTCAAATTCGAGCGTTGGGACGTAGCCAACAAAACTGAGGTAGTTTGACCAGTTGCGGCCAGCCATAACCCCCTTGTATTCGCCATAGGCATGGCGAATACGCAGTGTACCCCCACCATTACCACGAAAATCGCCTTCAACGACTATTTTGACACCTTGTGGCGTCGTTGCTTGCACGCCAAGGCGGCTCTGGAAGGCGTCAGCGCCAAAGAAGCCCGTCGCCTCATTGTTTTCGGCTGCACCGGTGTTCACCTTACTGAAGTCGCCGGCACGGGTTGACGTCGAAATGTCCTCGTTAATGTCGTAGCTTGCGTTAAGGCGGGCATAACCGTAAACATCAATCTCGTAGCCCTTCAGATCATCCATATGGTCCGTGTCGCCCAGGATTTTCATCGCACTTGCCTGACCAGCCATTCCAAAAACGGTCACAGCAGCCGCCACACGAATGGCCATTCTCAGTTTGTTGCTTTGCATTGTTGTAATCTCCACACATTAGACAATTATTTTTGTAGGACCCACGACCAAGATAGTTACCATTTCGTGACAATTCAAATAAATTTTCACATTGTTTAGACAAAGGTCTAGGAGAGCTTTTTGTTTCTATACAGGTATCTGCACTTCCTTTTAGGTATTAACATTGATTAATGACATCTAAAAATAGTGATTTGAAGCTAACCACATTTGCGTTTCTTGATATTGAGACTACCGGTGGGAGTGTGTCCCACGACCGCATTACCGAGATTGGCATCCGGTTCTGGCGCGCGGGTGAAACGGTAGATGAGTGGCAAACGTTGCTGAACCCCGGCACGCGAATATCCCCGTTCATCGAGCAACTGACGGGAATTTCCAATGCCATGGTTTCCGATGCGCCTGCGTTTGAGGACGTGGCAAATACCCTGGAAGAAAAACTGCGAGATACGGTGTTCGTTGCTCACAATGCCCGCTTTGATTACGGTTTTATTAAATCTGAGTTCCGCCGTCTGGGGCGGCTGTTTTCAGCCCCGGTGCTTTGCACCGTGAAGCTTTCCCGGCGACTGTACCCCGAGTTTCGCCGCCACAATATGGATGCGTTGATTGAGCGCCACGGGCTTGAGCAGGTGCAGCGGCATCGGGCCATGGGGGATGTGTCTGCCATGCTCGCGTTCTTTACTCATGCTCTTGCCCAGAAGGGTCATGAGCAAACAGGCGAGGCTATTGCTGCGCTGATGCAGCGCCCCAGCATTCCCTCACACCTTCCTCTGGATACGCTGAATAATCTTCCGCGCGCACCGGGCGTGTACCGGTTTTACGGCGAAAGCGACGTGCTTTTGTACGTTGGCAAGAGCACAAACATCGCCCAGCGGGTGGCGTCGCATTTTTCCGGGGATCACAACACCAGCCGCGGTCTTAGAATTTCGGAAAGCCTGCGGCGCGTGGAATGCACAGAAACCGCCGGAGAGCTCGGGGCCTTGTTGCTGGAACTTCAGCAGATCAAAACGTTGAGCCCGCTTTTCAACCGTCGGTCCCGGGCGGCTAAAAATCTGGTGAGCATTGAATTGGCTCTGAACGATTCCGGTTATTTGCAGGCGCGGTTAGTTCGGGAGGTAGAGCCGCATCGGCTGGGTTATTACTTCGGATTGTTTCGCAGCAAGCGCGATGCGGAACGGGCGCTCAGCGGTATTGCGGCGAAAAATGAGTTATGCAATCGGTTGCTGGGTCTGGAGCCGGAACACGAAGGCCCCTGCTTTCAGCGTGCGCTGGGTCGCTGCAAAGGCGCCTGTGAGGGCACAGAGAATGTCGCACGCTATAACCTTCGGGTGCAGATTGCGTTTCACGAGCTACGCTTGCGAACCTGGCCCTGGCCCGGGCCGGTGGCGATTGTGGAGCGGCGCGAGGGGCGGAATCAGCCTGACATTCTGGTTGTCTACAACTGGATGCACGTTGCCACGTTGCATGATGAAAACGAGCTGCACGAGCTTTCCCTGCGAGGCCAGTCGGTTACCTTTGATCTGGACTCCTACAAGCTGCTGGTGAAGGCGTTGATGGGGCGCACGGAAACCGCGCATTCAATAATCGAGCTGCCGGCGGTTGGCGAGCCGGATGTGCTTATGCCCTGAGTGGCGTATCATAAGCTATTGATCCGCACACCTACTTACTTGCCCGCGCAGGCAATTTTACTGTTTTGTAGGCCTAACTGTTTTCCTGAGAGAGATCTATGAACAAAGAACCTGTCAGCCGCGAGCTTTTTGATGATGTCATGGTGCCCAATTACGCTCCCGGTTCGATTATCCCGGTGCGAGGCGAGGGTTCCCGAATCTGGGATCAAGAGGGGCGCGAGTTTATAGATCTTCAGGGCGGCATTGCCGTGAATTGCCTGGGGCATTCACACCCCGGACTGGTTGGGGCTCTGCAGGAACAGTCAGAGAAAATCTGGCACCTTTCCAACGTGATGACCAACGAGCCGGCTTTGCGCTTGGCGAAAACCTTGTGCGATCTTACTTTTGCGGAACGGGTGTTTTTTGCCAACTCCGGAGGCGAGGCCAACGAAGCGGCTTTCAAACTGGCACGCCGGTATGCGTGGGAACACTCCGGGCCGGAAAAACACGAGATCATTTCCTTTAAGGGCGCCTTCCATGGCCGCACACTGTTTACTGTGAGTGTTGGCGGCCAGCCCAAATACCTAGAAGGATTTGAACCGGCGCCGGGCGGCATTCACCACGCCGACTTCAATGATCTGGAATCCGTCAGAAAATTGATCTCGAAGAAAAAAACCTGTGCGGTGGTGGTTGAACCGATTCAGGGCGAAAGCGGTGTTATACCCGGTGACCTCGAGTTTCTGAAAGGTTTGCGCCAGCTCTGCGACGATCACGATGCACTGCTGATTTTTGATGAGGTGCAGTCTGGCGTGGGCCGTACTGGCCATCTTTATGCGTACCAGATGTACGGGGTAGTGCCAGACATTCTCACCAGTGCCAAAGGCCTGGGCGGTGGCTTCCCGGTTGCCGCCATGCTGACCACCGCAAACATTGCGGCCAGCCTTGGAGTTGGCACCCATGGCAGCACCTATGGCGGTAACGCGCTGGCGTGCGCCGTTGCGCAGAAGGTAATCGATACCGTCAGCCAGCCTGAGATCCTCAAGGGCGTTAAAGCCCGTTCCGACTACCTGCGCAAAGGCATGATGGATATCGGGGAGCGCTATGACATATTCAGTGAGGTTCGCGGCGCAGGTCTTTTGCTGGGTTGCGTGCTGACCGAGAAATGGCAGGGCAAAGCCAAGGATTTCCTGAACGCAGGCCTGGATGAGGGCGTGATGGTGCTGATCGCAGGCGCCAATGTGATTCGCTTGGCGCCCTCGCTGATCATTCCCGAGACCGACATTGATGAAGCGCTAGAGCGCTTTGAAGCGGCTGTTAAAAAACTGACGGCGTAGGAGCTTTTATGTGGCTGGTACGTCCGGCCTTGCCGGGTGATGTAAACCAGATACTTGAGATTGCGGGCACGGCCGGTTCAGAGACCGCCCGCCTCTCGTCCACGCTGCCCAGGCAGTGCGAAGCGCTTGCGAAAAAAATAGACCACTCACTTGCCTCCCTGGCTGGCAAAACAACGGCCGGTGGCCAACCGCCAAGATTTCTGTTTGTTCTGGAAGATACCGCCACGGGCAAGATACATGGTACAGCGGGTATCGATGCCCGGGCGGGTAACGGTCAGCCGTTTTATAACTATCGCCGCGATGCGCTTATTCATGCCTCCCACGAGCTTGGAATCTCCAGCCGGGTTGATGTTCTTTACCCCAGCCATGGGCTGACAGATCACACACTACTTTGCTCGTTTTCCATTACGCCCGAGCTGCGAAACACCGAAGCGTTTGAGCTGCTATCCCGAGCCCGAATACTGTTTATTGCCAGTCATCGCGAATGGTTTGCCCAGAGGGTTGCGGTGGAAATTCAGGGAGTTCAGCTTGCCGATGGCAGTGTGCCTTTCTGGGACAGCCTGGGGCGTCATTTTTTCAATATGGATTTTGAGACCGCCGATCAGTATTCCGGCAGACTTAGTAAAACCTTTATTGCGGAGCTAATGCCGCCCAACCCGGTGTATGTCACTTTGCTTTCCGAGGCTGCCCAGGCCGCGCTTGGTCAGCCCCATGAGCTAACTGTGCCGAACCTTGAGCTACTGCAGCGGGAAGGGTTTCAGGCGGGTTGTTATTTGGATATTTTCGATGGAGGGCCGGTTTTGGAGGCCCGCACCGATGCCTTGCACACGCTGGTAACCAGTCAACCCAAAAGGCTTCATGGCGCCAGCGAAGATGGCGGCGATGCCTGCCTGATTTCTGCGGGTGAGGGTGCGAGGTTCCGCTGCACACTGGCTAATGTGGCCGACACCCTTGAGGGGACGCTTAAGGTACCCGTAGAGATCTGGAACCTGCTTGGCAAAACCGCCGGTGGTGAAGTGAGGGTGGCACCATGTTAGTGATCCGCCCGCTCCAGCAAACGGATCTTGACGATCTTTACGCCATGGCTCAAAAAGCTGGCAAGGGGCTAACCACGTTGCCTGCCAACAGAGACCTGTTGCAGCGCAAAATCAATCTGGCTCAGGAAACCTTCAACCAACGCTGCGCTCCGGAAGCTGGCTTGTACCTGTTCGCCCTGGAAGATACAGAAGCCGGAAAAGCCGTAGGTATCAGTGGCATTCAGGCCCGGGTTGGTTTGGATGAGGTGTTCTACAACTATCGGCTAAGCGTCACCGTAAACGCCTCGAAAGAGCTGGGTGTGCACGTGCGTACTCCCACGCTGCACCTTTCAAACGACATGACAGACACCAGTGAGATCTGCTCGCTGTTGCTTTCCAGCAACTACCACGGCGGTGGCAACGGGTTGCTTCTTTCTCGCAGTCGCTTCATGTTTCTGGACGAGTTTCGCAAGCACTTTTCCGAGAAGGTGTTTGCGGAAATGCGCGGTGTGTCTGACGAGCAAGGCTTGAGCCCGCTTTGGGATGCGCTGGGTAGCAAGTTTTTTGATATGGAGTTTATAGAAGCCGATATGCTGTCCGGGCTTGGCAACAAAGCGTTTATTGCGGAGCTGATGCCCAAGTATCCTATTTACTTGCCCATGTTGCCGGATTCGGCGCGTGCGGTTATTGGCCGTGTTCATGGTAATACGGCTCCGGCGCTCAAGATGCTGCAGGCTGAAGGGTTCAACTTCAATGGCATGGTGGATATCTTTGACGGCGGGCCGGTGGTTGAAGCATTTGTGAACACGATACGTACGGTTCGCGACAGTGTTAATCGCTATGCCACGGTGACCCGAAAAGCGGTTAATCTTGATGTTCCGGCTGCAGAGCGGGTGATGGTCTCCAATCGTTCATTCCGCAACTTCCGGGTCACAACGGTGCCGGCCAGTTGCGTTGGCATAGACACTGTTAGCCTGCCGCCGGCCGTGGCAGAAGCCTTGCAGATTGAGTCTGGCGACCCAGTGCGGCTGGCGCCGCTGAAGGAAAAAGTAAAGGCAGCAGCAAAAACAGTAGGCTGAAAGCCTTAAAGTTTCAGTAACGGGAGTGGTAGTGATATGGCAAATCTGACAGGCGAACTGTTTATCGGCGGGCTTTGGCTGCAAGGCCATGGAACTGCTTTTGAGTCGGTTCAGCCCGTTACCGGCGAAACTGTCTGGGAAGGTTCCGGAGCCAGCCTCGCGGATGTGGATGCGGCCGTGCGTGGAGCCCGGGATGCTTTCGTGAAATGGCGGCGCAAGAGCTTTGCTGAACGCCTGGCTGTTGTTGAAGCGTTTGGTGAGTTGTTGGGAGCTAACAAGGAAGAACTGGCCCACCAGATTGGCCTGGAAACCGGCAAGCCTCTGTGGGAGTCGCGCACGGAAGTGGCAGCCATGGCCGGTAAGATAGGTATTTCTGTGAAAGCCTATAACGATCGCACCGGCCACTCTGAATCGGATGTGGCGGGCGGCCACGCTGTGCTGCGTCACAGGCCCCACGGAGTTGTTGCCGTGTTTGGCCCCTATAACTTCCCTGGCCACCTCCCAAACGGCCATATTGTGCCGGCGCTGCTTGCAGGCAATACGGTTGTATTCAAACCCAGTGAATTGACCCCCGGCGTGGCGGAGCTTACGGTTAAATTATGGGAAAAGGCCGGCCTGCCCGATGGTGTGATCAATCTGGTTCAGGGCGCTGCTGATACGGGTAAGTCGCTTGCGGGCCACCCGGCGATTGACGGCCTGTTCTTTACTGGCAGTTCAACGGTGGGTCATAAGCTGCATGAGCAACTTGGCGGCCAGCCGGAGAAAATTCTTGCTCTGGAAATGGGCGGTAACAACGCGCTGATTGTTCAGGATGTTGCGGATATTGATGGCGCGGTACATCACGCTCTGCAGTCAGCGTTTCTGTCAGCTGGCCAGCGCTGCACTTGCGCCCGAAGACTGCTGGTTCCAAAGGGCACGAAGGGCGATGAGTTTCTGGATCGCCTTGTGGCTGTGTCTGCACGTATTCAGGTGGGCGAGTTTGATGCCAAGCCTCAGCCGTTTATGGGGTCGGTAATTTCTGCACAAGCGGCAGAAAAGCTTTTGGCTGCTCAGGCTAGCATGCTGGAAAAGGGTGCAATATCGCTATTAGAGATGAAACAGCTCAGGCCAAACACCGGTCTTCTTTCCCCAGGCATTGTGGATGTAACCGGGTTAGAGTTGCCTGATGAAGAGTTTTTCGGGCCGCTGTTAACGGTCTATCGTTACAAAGGTTTTGACGATGCTTTGGCGCTCGCCAACAATACCCGCTACGGGCTTTCTGCAGGCTTGCTTTCAGACGACAAGAAGCTATACGAGCGATTGCTGGAGGAGGCAAGGGCCGGCATTGTGAACTGGAACCGCCCGTTAACCGGGGCCAGCAGTGCAGCGCCCTTTGGCGGCGTGGGGGCCAGTGGTAACCATCGCGCCAGCGCTTACTATGCGGCAGATTACTGCGCTTGGCCCATGGCCTCTCTTGAAGCGGGTAAAAGCGAGGTGCCGGAAAGCCTGGCACCTGGTTTGAATTTTGATTCCTGAATAGCAGTTTCTGAGCCTTACTCCCTGAATCCGGACGGACGGAATTCCAAGTCATGGCAAAACATGCGGTAGAAGCAAATTTTGATGGCCTGGTTGGCCCCACCCACAATTATGCGGGCCTGTCCTGGGGTAATGTGGCTTCGAAATCCAATGTGAATGCGGTGTCCAACCCCCGCGAGGCTGCGCTTCAGGGACTGGCGAAAATGAAGCGCCTGGCAGATCGTGGGTACGTTCAGGGTGTTTTGCCGCCCCATGAGCGCCCTCACATTCCATCCTTGAAAACGCTTGGGTTCAGCGGTGCGGAGGCACAAATCCTGGCGCGGGCGGCCAAATCCAGCCCGTCTATTTTCGCTGCGGTATCGTCAGCGTCTTCCATGTGGACAGCCAACGCAGCTACTGTTTCGCCCAGTGCCGATACCGCCGATCACAGGGTGCACTTCACGCCTGCCAATTTGAGCGCCAAGTTCCACCGCTCCATTGAGCATACGGTAACCGGGCGCATGCTTAAGTCTATCTTCGCAGACGACGGATATTTCGCCCATCACCCGGCGCTGCCTTCGGTTAGCCATTTTGGCGATGAAGGCGCAGCCAATCACACCCGGCTTTGTGGCGGTTACGGTGAGCCGGGGGTGGAGTTGTTTGTGTATGGGCAGGCTGCATTTAACGAGCAAGCGCCAGCGCCACAGAAATATCCGGCCCGGCAGACCCTTGAGGCCTCACAGGCCATCGCGCGCCTGCACGGCCTGAAAGACGAAAATCTAGTGTTCGCCCAACAAAATCCGGCGGCGATTGATGCCGGCGTATTCCATAACGACGTTATTGCCGTGGGCAACGGTAATACCTTGTTCTACCACGACATGGCATTTTTGAACGAAGAGCAGACGCTGTCAGATATTCGTGCACGCCTGACCAAAGCGGAACTTGAGGCTGTTCGTGTAAGCAGTACGGAGGTACCCCTTGAAGATGCCGTAGCTTCGTACCTGTTCAACAGCCAATTGTTGAATACCCCCGATGGCATGCTGCTGGCGGTTCCGGGGGAGTGCAGAGAGGTGGAGTCTGTCAGCAAGTATCTGGATAAAATGCTGGCCGATGGCGGGCCAATTACGGCGGTAGAGGTGTTTGATGTGAAGCAATCCATGCGTAATGGCGGCGGTCCTGCCTGCCTGCGTTTGCGTGTGGTTCTGAATGACGACGAGCTGAAGGCCATGCATCGCGGCGTGATTCTTACCGATGCGCTATACGAGCGCCTGACCAGCTGGGTTGAAGCCCATTACCGCAACGAACTTGCCCGCGAGGATCTGGCTGACCCAATGTTGCTGGAGGAAGTGCGCAAAGCCTTGGATGAGTTGACCGGTATTTTGGGGTTGGGTTCTATCTACGATTTCCAGATGTAGCCACTTTTTCAAGGGGCTACTCAGGAAGCGGCGATTGAACAGCTAAGCATGTCCATGGTGTGCCGTATAAGGCTCTCGGCGGGAAAGCTATCGCCGCTCTCACTTGCTTCCGACTGACACAGCAAAATGGTGCCATGCAGGGCCCCTCGCAGATAAAGCGCGGTCTGCTCCGGGTTCTGGATGCGCTCACGGCTCATGGTGCCGTCTTCAAGCCCCAATTCGATGGCTTCTGTCATCAGCTCCATCAGTTCTGACTTCGAGCAAAGCATTTCCTTAGCTTGGGTTTCGTCGGCCTCCGCCATGGCGGTTGAGGCTTTTGTGAGTGCCGAGAAATAGTCCGGCTCATCCAGATAGAAACGGTAATAGGATTCCCCCATCGCACGTATCTGTGCCAACCCGGTACTGGCAGTTTGCCTGGCGTTCCTGAAACGATCAGACAGACTGTGCCCGGCCCTCAGCATAATGTCCCGCTGAATGGCGGCTTTATCTTTGAAATACACATACAGCAATGCCCGGCTCAGGCTGGCTGTGCGTGCAATGTCATCCATTGATGTGCGCTCGTAGCCCTTCTCTGAGAAGGCCCGCTCTGCGGCGTCCAGAATGGCGTCATAACGGGCCTGTTTCTCCCGTTCGCGGCGTGTTTTCAGCGGTTCGTTCATTCGGTTCTCTCATCAGGTTTTTCGCAGACTACCTAGCCCGGTAGAAATGACGCAAGCGCATTATTGGTTTGAGGGATGAAAGCTGATTATTGACATAATGTCAAAGAATGACATTATGTCGCAATCAACAAACCGGATTTCCGCAGGACGCGGTATCAACACCAACATGAGCAAGGATGAAAGGACACCCTATGACATCACTCCGTATCCCAGTCGCCCTTATTATTTCCGCTGTGTTCGGGTTTATTCTATCTGGCTGCAAAGCAAACGATACGCCTGAAACATCTGGCGAGCATGTGGTGTCGGTGCGGGTTTCCGAGGTGACCGGCGGCGAGGCTCAGGAAATAACCCTGCGCTTTTCCGGTATTGTGCGTTCAACTCAAAGGGCAACACTCACGTTTCAGATCAACGGCACCCTGAAAGAGCGTGCGGTGGAGCTGGGCCAAACGGTTGCTGCCGGTGATGTGCTTGCGCGGGCGTACAACCCGGCACTTGAGCCAGCGCGGGATTCGGCTAAAGCCAAGCTGGACGAGCTGAACACCCGTTACGATCAAGCCAAACGCGAGTGGGAGCGTTCGAGCCGACTGCACGAGCGTGGTGTCGTTTCTGAGCAAAATCTGGAGCAGATTGCAGCCCGCCGGGATTCCCTGAGAGCCAGCGTAGCGACAGCTCAGGCCTCGCTGGCCGAGGCCACTCAGTTGCTGCAGGAAAGCACGTTGCGAGCGCCGTTTGCCGGGCGTGTTGAAGCACTGCTGGTAGAAAAGGATGAGTTTGTAGCAGCTGGCCAGCCAGTTGTGCGCATGTCCTCCCCAGAGGGCAAAGAAGTGGAAGTTCGGGTGCCGGCTTATTTGCTGGGGCATGTGTCGTTGGACCAGGAGCTGCCGGTGTGGTCTGTGCAGAATCGTAGTGAGGCTCCTGTTGTCGGTTCTGTCGTTGAAATTGCCCAGGCCGGTGCCATTCGGGGTGAGCTGCACTCGGTTCTGGTCAGCTTGCCGATTAACACCCTGGATGCGGGTGAGCCAGTTGAAGTCGGCATTACGCCGAAGCGGGAATCGGCCATCACCGTGCCGCTTTTGTCGGTGATCCGCAGCGCCGATGGCATGACGGTTTTCCGGGTGCGAGAAGGTGTAGCCCGGCGAGTGCCGATACAGGTTGAGCGAGTGGTGGGTGAACGAGTTGTAGTGCGCACGGGCGAGCTGGAGCCAGGTGATCAAGTGGTCTATGCGGGCATAACCCGCCTCGCTGACGGTGACGCCGTGGAGGTGCGCTAATGACGCGCCGGCTGCTCAACTTCCAGCGTTTATTGGGCATGGTGGTTACCATGCTTTGCCTGCTGGGTATTGCGGCTTACAGCACTATGCCGCGCCAGGAAGACCCCTCATTTCCGTACAGGGCTGGTCTGGTTTCGGTGAGCTATCCTGGTGCTAGCGCCGATGCCGTAGAGCGGTTGGTGCTAAGACCGCTGACCGATGAGCTGCGCCAGGTTGAAGAGGTGGACTTCTCCCAAAGTACAGCGCGCACTGGCGTGGCGCTTGTAAGGCTGCGCCTCAATGATGACATATACGATACCGACCCTGCCTGGGATCGAATCCGACAGGCGATGGAGCGTGCAAGGCAAGATTTTCCGGACGACGTTGGCCAAATGATTCTGGATGACCGGCTGATCGACAATCCTGCCATTGTGCTGGCCATTGGCGGTGCGCCTTCGGTGAGTGAGCTTTCGGATGTGGCGGAACGGCTGAAACAGAACCTTTCAGACCTTGCCGGTGTTTCCCGCATTGAGCTGGAAGGCGATGCCGACGAACAAATTACCCTGGCGCTGGACGATGCCGCACTGTACCGACTGGGTATTTCACCGGCGCGAATTCTCGACACCCTGGCCCAACGCAACCAGACCACCCCTGGCGGTTTTGTGGTTGTAGACGGTCGTCGCTTATCAGTACTTCCCAACACCGAATTTGCAGATATTGATGCCATTCGCGCCACCCCTATTGAGCTTCCCGATGGCTCCCAAGTGCCGCTGGCGGCGGCTGCGGATGTGTGGCGCGGCCCCGTCGAACCGCGCCAGCCAGAAACCTGGTTTGACGGTGAGCGGGTCGTACTGCTCTCGTTGGTTATGGAAGAGGGCACCACCGACGCGATTCGCTTTGGTGAACGGGTGCGAGAGCGGGTAGCCGAGATACGATCTGATTTTAAACCCTACGAAATTCGCGAGATGTTCTTTCAGCCGGATAAGGTCTCGGATCGCCTGGATAACCTGGCCTGGAGCCTGGTGCTCTCTGTGCTGATTATTGTAGCTGTGGTGTTCACCGGCATGGGCATCCGAATGGGCTTGCTTGTGGCTTCCATATTGCCAATGGTGGCGTTGATCAGTGTGGGGCTCTACGACCTTGGCGGTGGCGTTCTGCACCAGATTGCGGTGATCGGCATGGTTATCTCTCTGGGTATCCTGATCGACAACGCCATAGTGGTGGTCGAAAACATTCAGGGCCATTTGGACGAAGGCATGCGCCGCCTGGACGCCCTGCGCAAAGCCGTCAGCGAGCTTGCGGGGCCACTCGGAGCCTCCACTGGCACCACGTTGGCAGCTTTTGCGCCTATGCTGCTTGCTAAAGGCGGTGCGGCCGACTTCACCCGGGGCGTGCCGGTGATGATCATGCTCACGCTTTCCGTTAGTTATTTGTTGGCGATTTCAGTGGTTCCCCTGCTGGCGGCACGGTTTCTAAAACCCCGACGCAATGCGGAGGCCGACCGGCTGCTCGGCCTGGCGCGTTTCCTTGGTAGCCTGGTTTACCGGCACCCGAAGCGGCTGATTGCGGCTGGCGCTTTGCTGGTTGTGATTAGCCTGGCCATGACAACGTTTATGGCGCAGCAGTTCTTCCCCAATGCCGACCGGCCGCAAGTGATTGTTGAACTGTTTATGCCAGAAGGCACAGATCAGTCGCGCACCTCTGAAGTTGCTGCCAACCTGGAGGAGGCCATACGCACTCGAGCGAATGCATTGACGGTTCATCGGTTTGTTGGCTATACCGGCCCATCATTTTATTACAACCTCCAGCGTGCACCACAGGCGCCAAATAGAGGCCGGCTAGTAATAACGACGCCGACGCTGGATGACACCACTGAGATGATTCGCTGGGTTCGAGCCCATGTGAATGAACAGATGCCCGAGCTGAACGTAAGTGTGGGTGTTCTGGGGCAGGGGCCGCCAAGCATTGCCCCGGTCGAGGTGCGCGTGTATCACGCCGATGATCAAGCCCGCACCCACGCGGTCGAGCAGCTGTTCAGTGCGTTGCGCCAGGTGGAGGGCACCGTGGATGTCCGGCATGATTTGGATATTGGTGTGCCAAGCATTGCGATAAACGTAGACGATGCCATAGCTGCAAGGTACGGGCTTACCCGGGCCGATGTGGCGCAGAGCCTTTATGGCCAGAGCTTCGGTGTTGTCGCCGAGCGTTACCGGCAGGAAAAAGACCCAATTCCGCTGGTGCTACGATCGCAGGAAGGCACCTCGCTGCCACTGGAGCGTCTGCTTTCGGTAAATATCTATAATGATCGCGGACAAGCGGTACCGCTCTCCGCCGTTGCCAGTGTAGAAACCACCTGGGAACCAGCAGCGCGCTATTTGCGTAACGGTACCCGGCTAAATACTGTGACAGCGAACTTGCTGACAGGTTACAGCTTCAGCCAGGCGCTGGACGGCCTGCAACTTGCGCTGGGCGACAACCTTTTACCTGAAGGTACTCGCCTGGAAATGGGCGGCGATGCGGAAGGCTCCGGCGACGCTAACGGTGCTCTGTTAACAGCCGCGCCAATCGGCATACTCTTGCTGCTCTTTTTCCTGTTGCTGCAGTTCAACTCATTCCGGCGTGTGGGCATTATTCTGCTGACCGTACCCTTGGCTACTGTTGGCATATTCCCCGGCCTGGTGCTCTCGGGCTCGCCCTTCGGGTTTCAGTCGCTGTTGGGCGTGATCGCATTGGTAGGCATTGTGGTGAACAACGCCATCGTGCTGCTCGATGTAATGGACAGAGAGCTGGAAAGCGGCGAAAGCATCCACGAAGCCATGCGTAAAGCTGTTGTACAAAGAACCCGGCCGATCCTGCTGACCACGGCAACTACCGTGGCCGGCTTGTTGCCGCTGGCGTTCTCCAGCTCCACACTCTGGCCACCCATGGCCTGGGCGATTATCTCAGGGCTGCTGGCCTCAACCGTACTGACCTTGCTGGTGATCCCGGCGGTGTGCACACAGGTTATCAAGGTGAAAGTTGCAGAACCGGAAAACGCACCAGCCTAACCGGTCTTGGTGCGGGCTGGCTTACCGTGACCTGATCATCAGGCCCACTCGTTGGCCAACCGGCACATCCCGGTTGGGAAACACAATTGCCTGAGGCGAGCGCTCCACCCGATAACAGGTGTCATTATCTTCCCAGATGACGGTGCCTGGCGGGTACTCGGTAAAATTGGCCACATCATCGGGAATGTGAAACTGGAAATTCTTGCCGGTATTCAGGATCTCATGCACCACCTCAAACACCTTGAGCTGGTTGAACGATGATTGTTTTGCGGGAGCCGCCTCGCCACAAAAACGACGCCTCAGAGCCTTCTTGATTCCGTCAAAACGCCCAGGATCGTTCTCACCAAACGGCCTTACCTTGCCTAATTCCACGGTAAAGCTCTCAGCGCCCAGTTCAGAGGATGAAAACGACGAGAACGTAGTCCCTGCCTTGTGCTGTAGCAACAGCGTTTTCACTTCTGCTTCCAGCAGAAAATCACACTGTGCTTCCGGCACCGGCCGACCCTCAACAAACGGATAGAGCGCAAACTTCTCCCGTTGGGATGGCCTTATGGCGGTGTGCAAATCGTAATGGGATAAAGCTTGCGGATGCGCAATGGCAAACTGGCGACAAGCCGCCTCAAGAAATTGTGCCCTAGCCGCTTCTGGCAGCCCCTTGTACTCCGGTTTGCCGTGAGCACCGTGGAACAAACGATTAAGGTTTACTTCCAAAAAACGCTCTCCGGCTGCCATAGCCGGCGGGTTCCCCAACATTAGCAGTAGTGGGCAAGCCAGCTGCCATTGCCCATTTAGCAGTTCGCTAACCAGTGCGTTCAAAACCTCAATGGGCGCGGTTTCATTACCATGAATACCGGCAGAAACAATCAACGCTTCCTGGTTCGGGTTGGCGCGGCCAACTGGGGGGATTACCTGCAGAACGCCCAGGCTTTGGCGATTTACGAGAGTGCCGTCGGGAAGCGTGGTTTTGATTTCTGGAAGGTTAGCTGTGGCGTTAGTGAGCGTATGTGACAGCCAGTCAGAGTTGGGTTCAAAAAGGTCTGGGCGAGCGGTCATATGGCCTCCTGTATATTCAGGAGCCCACAGGCCGCTGATGCCGCAACAAGTGATTTTCAAGTTTGCGGAACGCAAACACCATCGTAAACGTGAGTGCCATGTAGCAAAATGCCACAAAGATAAACGCATCAAACGGCGCGTAAAACCGCGAGTAAATATTCCGCGCTGCACCCGTAAGATCTACAATGGTTACCACACTCGCAATCGCACTCGAATGCAGCATGAAAATAACCTCATTAGAGTAGGCCTGAACCGCCCGCCTTGCTGCACTGGGAAGCACAATACGCCGCATACGCAAAAACCAACTCATACCGTAAGCCTTCGCCGCCTCAATCTCACCGTGGGGCGTGGAAATAATCGCACCACGAATAATCTCTGTGGTATAGGCGCACGTATTCAAGGTGAAGGCCAACAGCGCGGGGTAGAAAGGCTCGCGAAAAATCTCCCACCAGAACGTCTCTTGAATACCAGGAATCTGGGCCACGCCATAGTAAATAATATAGAGTTGAATCAGCAGCGGCGTGCCACGGAAAAGATAGGTGTAAAACCACACCGGGCCAGATACGAACGGGTTTTTAACCGTACGCATAATGGCCAGAGGAACCGCAAAAACTAGCCCGATAATCAGGCACAGAAACACCAGCTGAACGGTCGTAACCATCCCATCCCAGTACTCCATGATGGTCATGGCTGTAAAAATGTCATTTTTGTTAAGCCAGGCGGCGATAAAGTCGGGTGGCATTATCAGCTCTCCTGAATTACGCCGGCGTTAGCTCGTTTATCGAGCCACTTTATGAAAAGCTCCGAGCCTGCCGTAAGGGCGAGATACACAAACGCCACCGGAATGAAAAAATGGAACGGCATGCGCTCTGCCTTGGCAGCTTCTTCCGCCACACGCACCATATCTGTGAGGCCGATGATGGAAACCAGCGCTGTGGTTTTCAGCAGCACCTGCCAGTTGTTACCAATGCCGGGCAGGGCATGGCGCAGCATTTGTGGAACCATCACCCGACGAAAGGTGTGCCAGTTGCTGAATCCATAAGCGCGTGCAGCTTCAATCTGGCCGGTTTCAACCGCCAGAAACGCACCACGGAACGTTTCCGTCATGTAGGCGCCAAAAATCAGCCCGATGGTGATAACACCGGAAATGAACGGATTAAACTGGAAGAAAAAGTCGACTTCGTAGGTTTCCCAAATATAGTCGGAGATCATGTTTACGCCCACCTGGCCGCCATAGTAGAACAGCAGCATCATCACCAGGTCGGGGACGCCCCGAATCAAGGTGGTATAGGTGGTGGCAATGCCAACAGCTACACGGCTGTTCGACAGCTTTGCAGCCGCACCGATTAGCCCGAGGGCTAATGCGAGGGCAAGAGACAGGAAGGCAAGTTCTATGGTAACAACTGCTCCGCTCAGCAGTTCCGGGCCATAGCCTTTCAAATCAAACATGGACGCGTCCGGTAGTCAGGGGCAGCCACAAAGGTTACCCCTGAGGCTGGTGTTTTTCAGATCTTTACGTCGTACGCGAAGTACTTCTGCATGATGGTGTCATAGGTACCATCTTCTTTCAGGGTGCGAAGGGCAGAGTTCACTTCCCGAGCAATATCTGCGTCGCGCTTGCGCATGGCAACACCAACGCCTTCACCCAGCTTGACCGACTCGCCAACTTCCTTGAAGCCATCTTTGGATAGAACAGTCTGCTCGCCTACCGGGTAATCCACGAACACCACGTCAAGGCGCTGGCCTTCCAGATCCAGAACCATATCGTCAGCCGTGGTATAGCGCTTTATAGATACAACGTTACCCATCTTTTCGGTTACGAAGGTGTCCATGGTGGTGCCACGCTGAACGCCTACGGTTTTGCCATTCATGGCGTCCATGTCGGTCACGTCGGTATTAAAATCTTCAGGGCCAAACCAGCCGCCTGGAGTAATGTAGTACGGCTCGGAAAATAGAACCCGCTTTGCACGTTCCTCAGTTATGGACATGGACGACATGATCAGATCGAACTTGCGAGCGAGCAGGCCGGGGATCATGCCGTCCCATGCCTGGATCACGAACTTGCAAGTTGCGTTCATCTGGTCACACATCGCCTCAGCCAGTTCCACTTCGAAACCGGTCAACTCGCCATTTTCATCTTTGTACTCGAAAGGCTCATAAGGCACGTCGAATGCGATGCGCAGGCTTCTGGGGTCGGAACTTCCGATGCTCGTGTCCTGGGCTTGAACACTTCCAGCCATAAAGGCGAGAGCACAGCTTGCTGCAATCATCAATTTTTTCATGTGTCACTTCTCCAATGGCTCGCCTCATGGGCGTTATTTTTGTGGAAAATTTATATCTGACAACGGTCAAGATAGCACTGCACGTCAGAACTTGGGAGCCAGAAACTGCCTCATGCGTTCCGAATCGGGATTATCAAATACCTTCGTGGGAGTGCCCTGTTCTTCAATGACGCCTTGGTGCAAAAACAACACCTGAGACGACACATCCTTTGCAAACGCCATTTCGTGAGTAACCACGATCATCGTGCGGCCTTCCTCGGCCAGGCTCTGCATAACTTTCAACACTTCTCCAACCAGTTCCGGGTCCAGCGCTGACGTTGGTTCGTCAAAAAGCATGACTTCTGGCTCCATGGCCAGAGCCCGGGCAATGGCTGCGCGCTGCTGCTGGCCACCGGACATTTGGGCTGGATAATAGTCTTTGCGCTCATAGATGCCCACTTTATTCAGGTAGGCCTCGGCACGCTCGATGGCTTCTTTTTTGGGAACCTTGAGCACGTTGATAGGTGCTTCAGTAATGTTTTCCAGCACGGTCATGTGTGACCACAGGTTAAAGCTCTGGAACACCATGGAAAGCTTGGCGCGAATCAATTCTACTTGCTTGTTATCCGCCGGAATGCGTTCGCCTTTGCGGTTGTTGGTAAACCGGATAGGGTCGCCGTGAACAATAATGTCACCGGAGGTAGGTGTTTCCAGCAGGTTAATGCAGCGAAGGAAGGTGCTTTTACCAGAGCCGGAACTGCCGATCAGCGAAACCACATCGCCTTTGCGAGTCTCTAATGAGATACCTTTGAGCACCTCAAGCTGGGCGAAGGTTTTGTGTATGTCCCTGCAGATCAAAGGCGCTTGGTCCGCCATGGGTGGCTCCTGAAGCTGTAATTCAAAGGCGCTTGTTTTACTGACTGTGGAGGCGGAAATCAATACCTTCTATGCACAGTTTGGCTATTTTTCAGCGACGATATGTGCGACTTATTGTGGCGCACTGAGTGTTCAATGCAAGTAATTTGCGGGTTTCAGCTGTGTGGATGAAGATGACTGCCCGGCACCTCCTCCTGCTCAATCGGGGTACGGATCAGCGTGCTGCCCTCCTGCTCCATGTCACGCATGGCTTTGCTTACGAAGCGTACATGGGCCATGGCGACCTTCTGGGCACTGGCTGGCCTGCCGGAAATGATCGCCTCGTACAGCTGGCGGTGCTGGAGGACTATTTTTTTGCGCATCTCCGCCCGGGGGTTCAGGTTTGCAACCGATGCTTGCACGGTCATCAGCATCATGTTTTTGAGGCTGTTGAGCACGTGGACCAGAATCGGGTTGTGGGAGGCCTCGACAATCGCCTGGTGAAAGCCGTGATCCGGGCGGGCGTTGCTTAGTGGGTCGGTTTCCTCCAGGTCGCGGAAGGCTTTGGTTATGCGGTGGCGATCCACACCTGTTGCCCGCTGCGCGGCCAGGTAAGCGGCCTGTCCCTCCAATTGCTCACGCACCTCCAGTAGGTCGTACAGAGTTCTCGGGTGCCCTTCAAACAAGTGCATCAGAGGGCCTTGTGCACTGAGATCGCCTGACCCCGGCACCATTGTGGAAACAAAGGAGCCTTTGCCGTGCCGGGTTTCGATCACGCCACGACCCTGTAACTCGTGAAGTGCTTCGCGGATAACCGATCGTGACACCCGAAGGCTTGCAGCCAGTTGCCGCTCCGACGGTATTTTTTGTTCGGGCGCCAACCCGCCGTCAAGAATCAGTCGTTCCAGCCGGTAGGAGATTTCCTGTGAAATAGCCATCAGATAGCCTGCGTACCCACTGGTCGGACCAGCGGCTCTTGTCATTGTTGTTATTCGGTTTTCGCACCTAATTGTGTGCAAGCCCTTTGAATATGGCTGATCCGGAGGGATTCGTCCATTTTTGTGAATTCAAAAACTGGTCGGACCAGTGCGGTTCCCGCTGGACTAATCGGGAACCGCCTACGAATATCCTTTCTGATACCGGACTTTATGCCGGTGCTGCTCTGACCTCTATAAAAACAATTTTAGCGGAGATGTTTCAATGAAACCGAGCAAGACCACCCCAAATAATTGCGAAGCCGGCATTGCCCCGCCGAGCAGACGTTTTCTCAAAGCTGCAGTTCTTGGTACAGCTTTTGTCGGCGCCCTGATGATGGGAGCAGGCCAGGCTTATGCCGCAACCACCTGGAAAATCCAGTCAGTCTGGGATGCGGGTACTGTTGGCTACGATCTGTTTGAAGAATGGTGTGAGGGCATCGAAGAAAAAAGCGGCGGAGAGCTTATTTTCAAACCCTTTCCTGCCAAAGCCGTTGCCGCTGACAACAATGCGTTGTTTGAGGCTGTGCGCAATGGCGTGTTGCAGGGCATGAATCCGTTCACCCTGTATTGGTCGGGTAAGATTCCTGCATCTGTTTTCCTTTCTTCCTATCCGGCCGGCCCAGACCAGCCGCACCAGTGGGACACCATGTTCTACTCCCTGGGAATGCTGGAGAAGACCCGGGAAATCTATAAAAAATATGGTCTGTTTTACGTGGGGCCAATCCAGCACGACGCCAACATCATTCACTCAAAAAAGCCGGTTAATAACCTCAAAGATCTCAAGGGCATGAAGATGCGCGTGCCGGGTGGCATGGTTGCGGAAGTGTTCCAGCAATTCGGTGTGTCTACCGTCAGCTTGCCGGGCTCGGATATTTTCCCGGCCCTGGAAAAAGGCACCATCGATGCGGCGGACTATGTTGGCCCTGCGGTGAACTACGAGCTGGGTTTCTCCCAGGTTACTGACTACATCATGTTTGGTCCTCCGGGCGTTATGTCCATCTACCAGCCCGTGGACTTGATGGATCTTACCGTTAACCTGCGGAACTGGAACAACCTGGATCCGAAACTGCAAACGCTGGTGGAAGAGGAAGTCCGCAACTATTCCCAGCGCCATTACCTCACCATTCAGAAGCGCAACATCGAAGCTATGAAGAAGTTCAAAAAAGACGGCGATACGGTCACCCGGCTTAGCCAGGCGGATCTCTCGGAATTTCGCCGTGCAGCTATTCCCATTTGGTACAAGTGGGCCAACAAGGATAAGGATGCCCGCGCCATATTCGATCTGCAACTGGAATACATGATGAACGATACGGTTGGCTATGTGACAGAAGCTGATATTGAAGGCGTGGAAGGCAGGTAAGTCTGCGTTATCCAATAACAATAAAGCAGAAGGGGAGGGCTGGAGCTGCTCTGGAAGAGAGACGCTCCGCCTTCCCTGTTTTGTGGCTGAGGTAGTATCAATATGTCTGACCTAGAAGGCTTCGGATTTGTAATGCCGCACTGGTTTTACTGGGGCTGGCTGGCGGTGATGCCGTTGATGATGATGGCTTGGGATAGATGGGCCCGCGCCCGAGGCGGGGAGCCCGTAGAGCCTGGAATGACCCCCGGCGAGCTGCAGGCGGAAGAAGACGACCCTTTGATCTACCTTAAGTTTGAAGGCAACTGGTTTACCCGCGTGATTGACTGGATCTGTGATAAATCCGGTGAGTTTGTGGCTTTCTGGACCATTAACGCGGTGGTGTTTTACTTTTTTGAAGTGATCATGCGTTACATCTTCAACCAGCCTACGGTTTGGGTGCATGAAGCCAGCTTCTTGCTGCTGGGGATGCAATATGTACTGGCAGGCGCATTTGCGATGCTGCACGGCGCCCACGTGCGCGTGGACGTGGTGTACAACCTCTTGCCGGTGCGCGGCAGGGTAGGGATGGATATCTTCACTTCTATGTTTTTCTTCGTGTTTGCGTTGGTGCTGATGATCACGTCCTGGACTTTTTTCGAGAATTCTTACTCCATGAGCGAAACCACGGTTGAGACCTGGGGCATTCAGTATTGGCCCGTTAAAGGCATGATGCTGCTCGGCTCTACTTTGCTTCTGCTGGCGGGTGTATCCAAATTTATCAAGGATGTTGTTCTGTTTATGCGCCTCGGCCAGGAGCGTGTCGCATGACGACCAATACAACAACGGCTACAGGCTCCGGCCTGGCGGGTAAGCTTGGCACCTGGCTAATGATTCTGGCCACCGTAGGGTTCGGGCTGATCATCTGTGTCGAGATGATCAACATCCTGTTCTACGACCCATTCAGTGATGAAAAATTCCTGTTCAAATTGGCAGGCAGTCTTTCCAGCGTTGAAATTGGTCCGCTGACATACCTGATGTTTGGTTCGCTTTTTGTGGCCTTGATGATGGGCTTACCACTGGCCTTCGTGACTGGCGGGCTTGGGGTGCTGTTCGTTTATCTGGTGGGTGACTCGATGATGTTGAACATCGTGCCCAGCCGCATTTTTCCGATGATGACCAACTCTGATCTGGCTGCGATTCCACTGTTTATTTTTATGGCCTCTATGCTGGAGCGTGCAGGGCTGATCGAGGAAATGTTCAGTGTGGTCTACAAGTGGATGGGTGGGCTCAGTGGCGGCCTGGCTACGGCAACCATTCTGGCTTCCACCCTCTTGGCAGCTATGGTTGGGGTTATCGGCGCGGCGGTGGTAACCATGGGCATTATTGCGCTGCCTGCGATGTTAAAGCGGGGCTACGATCACAAAATCGCGATTGGCTCCATTATGGCCGGCGGCACGCTGGGTATTCTTATCCCTCCGTCTATCCTGGCTATTCTGTATGCAGTAGTGGCTCAGCAGTCAGTGGGTGAATTGTACCTGGGCTCGGTGATTCCGGGGCTGATGCTCTCAAGCCTGTATATTGCTTATGTTCTGATTCGCAGCTGGTTAAACCCAAGCCTCGGGCCGCCGATACCAATAGATGAGCGTATTTCTCTACGCGAAAAACTGCGTCTCCTGAAGGGGCTTGTTGCGCCCCTGATTCTTGTGGCTCTGGTTCTTGGGTTGCTGTTCGGCGGCATCGCAACTCCGGTTGAAGCGGCGGGTATCGGTTCGTTCGGTGCCATAGTGGTCGCGCTGATGCACCGTAAGTTCACTATCGGCGGCCTGCGCGAGGCCTCAATAACCACGGCCAAAGCGACTGCCATGGTGTTGTGGATCATGTTTGGCGCTTCTGTGTTTGTCGGGTTTTATATTCTTCAGGGTGGTCAGGAGTTTGTAACCGACGCCATTTTGGGTACGGGCATGTCGTCCTACGGCATTCTGTTTCTGCTGATGGTACTGCTGGTGGTGCTGGGCATGTTCCTGGACTGGGTCGGTATTTTGCTGCTGGCGGTTCCAATCTTTATTCCTATCGTAAAAGCACTGACGTTTGACGGACTTTTTGGGTTCCCACCGGTGGATGGAGATGATGTAGTGCTCTGGTTCGGGGTGTTGTATCTGGTCAATATGCAGATGTCGTTTCTTAGTCCACCTTTCGGTTATGCCTTGTTTTATATCCGCGGCGTGTGCCCGCCGGAAATTTCCATGGGTACGATTTTTAAATCTGCTCTGGTGTTCCTCGCCATTCAGGCATTCGGGTTGATGGTTTGCATCGCCATCCCGGGTGTTGTGACATGGCTGCCTGGCCTGGTTTATGGCTAATTATTTGGAGGTAAGCATTATGTTAACGATTAAAAGACTGGATATTTCCGAGGCTCGACTGTTGATCGCCGGAGCGGCCGAAAAGGCCCAGAACATTGGCGTGCCCATGTGTATAGCCATTGTGGATGAGTCTGGCAATTTGATTGCGTTCGAGCGCATGGATGGCGGCAAAACCAGCAGTGTGATTGTTGCCCAGGACAAAGCCTTCACAGCCGCTGCGGCCAAAAAAGCCACCCATGATTACAATACAGTGAACGTGCCGGGCAGCTTGGCGTTTGGCATTCATACTGAGGTGGGTGGCCGCATCAGCTCGGTCGGCGGGGGCCTACCGGTGATGGTTAATGGCGAAGTTGTGGGAGGTATCGGGCTCAGCTCTGGCACACCGCAACAGGACATGGATTGTGCCCAGGCTGGCTTGGACTTCTTCGCGGCCCAAAGCGCTTGAGAAAGATAGGTTGAAGTAGCCAGGTTAAGAGAGCTGTTATGAAAAATGAACCGAAAATCAGCCAAGCAGAACTGGCTGAAAAGTTCCGGACATTTATTGATCCGGACTACATCATTACAGATGATGAAACCATGAAGCCCTACGAATGCGATGGCATGTCTATGTATTGTGAGATGCCATTGCTGGTTGTGCTGCCGGAAACCGTAACCCAGGTGCAGCGCATTATGCGCATTTGCTATGAGCACGGGGTTCCCGTAGTCGCTCGGGGCGCAGGAACTGGCCTGAGCGCCGGGGCTATGCCGCACAAAGAGGGCGTGGTGCTCTCGCTGGCCAAGTTCAACCGTATCTTGCACATAGATCCACTGGCACGAACGGCCAGTCTTCAGCCGGGCGTTCGCAACCTCGCCATCAGCGAAGAGGCGGCTCAGTATGGGCTCTATTATGGCCCGGACCCGTCATCGCAGATTGCCTGCACCATTGGCGGCAATGTGGCTGAAAACTCAGGCGGTGTGCACTGCCTGAAGTATGGCCTCACAGTGCACAACATTCTCAGTGTGGAAATGGTGACCGCTGAAGGCGATGTGGTTACCGTTGGCAGCGACGGTCTTGATGGCTGCGGCATGGATTTGCTCGCCCTGATAACCGGATCGGAAGGGCTGCTGGGTGTGGTCACCGAAGTGAAGGTAAAGCTTCTGCCTAAGCCTGAAGTGGCGCGAGTTGTGATGGCCGGTTTTGACAGCGTTCAAAAAGCCGGTGATGCCGTGGGCGGTATTATCTCCCACGGTATTATTCCGGGTGGGCTGGAAATGATGGATGGCTACGCCATTGTAGCCGCAGACGACTTTGCCGGCGCTGGTTACCCTCGCGATGCAAAAGCGCTGTTGCTATGCGAAGTAGATGGCACCGAAGAGGAAGTGCACGAGCACATAGCGGCGGCTGAGGCTGTTTTCCGCAAGCTGGGCGCCACCTCGGTTCGCACCTCCCAAAGTGAACAGGAGCGCACGCTGCTCTGGTTGGGCAGAAAGTCCGCCTTCCCAGCAGTTGGCCGTATTTCTCCGGATTATTACTGCATGGATGGCACCATTCCCCGGCGCCACATTGCCTTCGTACTGACAGAAATGCAGAAACTTTCTGAGGAGTTTGGTTTGCGCGTAGCCAACGTGTTCCATGCCGGCGATGGCAACTTGCACCCGTTGATTCTATTTGATGCCAATGTGCCGGGGGAGTTTGAGCGCACAGAAGCCTTTGGTGCCAGCATACTGAAAATGTGTGTGGACGTTGGCGGCTGCATTACCGGCGAGCACGGCGTAGGCGTGGAAAAGATTCGGCAAATGGCGATCCAATTCAACGACCACGAGCTTGAGCAGTTTCACGACGTGAAAGCCGCCTTTGACCCCATGGGTATCCTCAATCCGGGTAAAGGCGTACCCGCGCTGAAATTCTGCCAGGAATATCGTTCCCTCGAATACAAACAACACAAGCACCAACACACGGAAGCCGCCCATGGCTGATATCTCTCAACAACTGCAGGAGCAAGTGCTACAGGCCCGCTCCAGCGGAGAAAAACTCAACATAGTGGGTGGCGGCACCAAAGCCTTTGTTGGCCGCGAACGAAGCCCGGATGCCAGCAATCTTAACCTGGGCGAGCATACCGGTATCGTAGCGTATCACCCGGTTGAACTGGTGATGACCGTACGCGCTGGAACGCCACTGAGCGATATAGAAGCAGCGCTTGCCGAGCAGGGCCAAGCGCTGCACTTTGAGCCCCCACATTTTGGCCCCGGCTCTACCATAGGCGGCACACTGGCTTGCAACCTCTCTGGCCCCGCAAGACCCTGGGCTGGCTCCGTGCGAGATCAGGTTCTGGGCATTCGCTTGCTTAACGGCAAAGGCGAGCACCTGCGTTTTGGCGGTGAAGTAATGAAAAACGTCGCAGGCTACGATGTATCCCGGCTTCAAGCGGGAGCTTTGGGCACCCTCGGCGCCATCACCGAAATAAGCCTGAAAGTCATGCCAAGCCTGGCTGCCAGCGTGACCTTGGTGCAGGACATGGCTCTGGAAGAAGTGCTGCATTACATGAACAGCCGTGCCAAAGAGCCCAAACCCATCACCGGCGCCTGCTGGGTCGACGGCAAAGTTTACCTCCGGCTCGCGGGTGCCAAATCGGCGGTAGAAGCAACGGCGGAAAAATGGGGCGGGAAGGTTATGGAAAGCGGCGAAGCTTTCTGGCGTTCAGTACAAGACATGCAACACGAGTTCTTCACTGGAAACGATGCACCACTGTGGCGCTTCTCCGTTAATTCCACGGCTGCGAATCCCGCTATTGAGGGCAAGTGGTTCCTCGACTGGGCTGGCTCCCAGCGCTGGTTTCGGGGTGCAGCAGAGCTCGCCGACATGGAGCCCTTGGCACGCACCGCTGGCGGACAGGTAAGCCTGTTCCGGGGTGGCGATCGCAGTGGGGAAGTGATGCACAGCCAACCCCGCGCGCTTAAAACGATCCAGAGCCGGGTAAAGCACTCGTTTGATCCCGATGGAATATTTAATCCCGGCCGACTTTATAGTTGGCTGTAAGCTCAAAGCAGGAAAAAAATGCAAACAAATTTGGTTCAACAATTTGCTAACACAACAGAAGGGCAGGAGGCAGAAGCCATTTTGCGGGCCTGCGTCCATTGCGGCTTCTGCACCGCAACCTGCCCGACGTATCAGGAATTAAACGACGAGCGAGACGGCCCCCGCGGGCGCATCTACCTCATGAAAATGTTCCTCGAAGGCGCCGAAGTTACCGAGAAAACCCGAGAGCACCTCGACCGCTGTCTTACTTGCCGCAGCTGCGAAACCACTTGCCCTTCAGGCGTTCAATACGGACGCCTGGTGGATATTAGCCGGGGCCTTATTGATAAAGAGCTGCCTCGCGCCCCAAAAGACAAATGGCTGCGCTGGGCACTCGCGCGGGTGCTTCCCAATCGAGTCCTGTTTGGTTTCATGTTGCGCCTGGGGCAAACGTTTGCACCGGTGTTGCCTGCCAAGCTGCGCGCTAAAGTGCCGCCCAAAAAACAAGCCAGCCCCTGGCCAGCTGCAAGCCACAGCCGCATTGCTCTGGCTTTGGCCGGCTGTGTGCAACCATCCGCTACGCCGAATACCAACGCAGCGGCGGCTCGAGTTCTGGATAGGCTTGGCATTACACTGGTCGAAGCGCCAGAAGCCGGGTGCTGTGGTGCCGTAAACTACCACCTTTCTGAGCACGAAAAGGGCTTGGAGCGCATGCGCCAGAACATTGATGCCTGGTGGCCAGCCATGGAAGCCGGTGCTGAGGCTATCATCATGACTGCCTCTGGCTGCGGCGCCATGGTTCAGGACTACGGGCACCTCCTGCGAGAGGATCCGGTGTACGCGGCGAAAGCTAGAAAAGTCAGCGAGTTGTGTACAGATCTTGGTGCGTTCCTGCTGCAACAGGATCTTGAAACTCTCAAGGTTGCGCAGAGCCCTGGCAAAGTGGCGTTCCATTGCCCCTGCACGCTGCAGCACGCCATGAAACAAAACGGCGTGGTAGAGCAGGTGCTTACCAAGGCGGGCATCAACCTGGCCGTTACCAAAGACAATCACCTTTGTTGTGGTTCTGCGGGTACTTACTCTGTGCTGCAGCCGGAACTCAGCCAGAAGCTTCTGGCTAACAAGCTCAAGGCTCTGACCGGGGATAATCCTGATCGCATCGTAACGGCCAATATTGGTTGCCAGATGCATCTTGAGACCAAATCCCAGGTGCCGGTACAACATTGGATAGAACTGCTCGACCAATAAAACATAGGGCCATGGCCGCCTTACACTCCCTCTGGTAACCGTTATACTGTTCCGGCAATTAACGCGACCACAGGGAGTGGACTCTTATGCCAGGGATGATGGCTGCTGCGATTCTGATAGTTGTTTTCTCATCATCGGCCATTGCCGAGATCTATACTTGGACAGACGCCAGTGGCGTGGTTCATTTTACCGATGCCCCACCGCCCAACACAAAACACCAACCCGTCGACGTTTCGGCACCGGTGACAGTGCCCATGTCGGAGAACCTTGAGCAACACAGGCGTGTTTCAGGTATCCGCCAACAGGTGCGGGGAATGCTCTCATCTGATCGCAAAAGCGATTCAGCGCGCACTAAATCGAAAGCAAAAGCCTTGGCGAAGCAGGAAAAAGCCTGTGCCAGCTATCGACGCAAACTGGCTAATGTTCAATCGCAGCTTCGGGCCGGCTATGGTAATAGCAAAGGCAATAACCTGCGCCGCAAGCGCCGTAATTTGACCCAGTCCCTTAGCCGGCAGTGTATTTTGCGCTAATACTGTAGACTGTTGTGTAGTAAGCACCCTAACAAACTAAGGTTATTCATGTTCTGTATGGTCATTTTGGTTTGAACACAACACCGTTATCTCATCTTCAGTTAGCCATTCTATTAGGCATGACCGTTGCCTTGGGGCCGTTGGCACTTGACGCCTACCTGCCTGCCTTTCCGGAAATCGCTGATGAGCTTGGCATTGGGCACGGCGGTGTGGGGCTTACATTGAGTGCCTATGTGGGTGCTCTGGGCCTTGCGCAATTGTTGGGTGGCCCGCTGTCTGATCGCTATGGCAGGCAGCAGGTTTTGTTCGCTGGGCTGATCGTTTTTGCCCTTGCTGCGTTTATGGTTGCACAGGCAGATACGCTGCCAGGC
>Ga0098040_1000027_pt1 | contig 89262 bp, 87 predicted proteins | sample 7_EtaG_FD_75065 | JGI IMG/M metagenome (GOLD analysis project Ga0098040, IMG submission 75065) | Marine viral communities from the Subarctic Pacific Ocean - 7_ETSP_OMZ_AT15161 metaG | ecosystem: Environmental > Aquatic > Marine > Oceanic | place: Pacific Ocean | collected 2015-01-08
AGCCAGAGAAATTATCCTTCGAAGAACAATTTTTGCTTTTTAGCAATGCTGAGTCAATTATCTCAGCTTCCGGCGCAGCATTGGCTAATTGTATATTTTGCTCGCCGGGGACTGAAGTTACGGTTTTAATGTCAGATCATAGAGAGATGATCTATAACTACTGGAGCAACATGCTCTCTCCACTTGGACTAAATGTTAACTACATAATTGGCAATTCAATTAATTCGGATCTATTCAGCATACATTCTGATTTCAATATACAGATATCAGGTTTGAAAGAACATATTGAAACTCTTGGCCACAGAAACATAAAAACTCAACAAATTCACCCTACAGCGAATGTATCTCCTTTTGCCGATATCGGTGAAAATGTATTGATAGGGCCTAGTACAATAATCCATCCAAATGTTGTGATTGGTAAAAATAGCCGTGTTGAGGCATTTTGCGAGCTAGGTGTAGCAACACCATTGGGGGACAAGTCACCGTTAGTCATTGGCGAAGGCGCACTCATCAGATCACACTCTATTTTTTATGAGTCATCATCTATAGGCTCGGGCTTGGTGACTGGTCATAACGTTATAGTGCGTGAGAATACGGTTGCAGGTTGTAATTTCCAAATAGGCACAAATACTGAAATACAGGGTGACTGTAAAATCGGCAATTATGTACGTTTTCAGTCAAATGTGTTTGTCGGAAAGAAAACTACCATTAATGATTTTGCCTGGGTTCTACCTTATGTCATTTTTACAAACGACCCTACACCGCCAAGTGATACTCTGCTTGGTGCCTATGTCGAAGAGTTTGCATGTATTTGTGCTGGTTCTTTGATATTACCTGGTGTCAGAATCGGCAAGTCTTCGCTCGTTGCCGCAGCTGCATGTGTGACTAAAGATGTGCCAGCAGGAAAAGTGGTCGCAGGGAACCCAGCCAAAGTTTTGAAAGACACCACAGAGGTAAAGTTAAAGGATGGTTCGAACAAGCCTGCATATCCGTGGACTAGCCACTTCGAAAGAGGCTATCCGGATGATGTGACTAGTGAATGGAAAAAATAGTTGAATTGAAACATGATTAAAGATTGTAAGATTGTAGAGCTGCCAAAAATTGACGACCCAAGAGGGAGCCTCACATTTATTGAAGCGGAAAAACATATTCCTTTCTCGTTTCAAAGAGTCTATTACTTATACGATGTGCCTGGGGGAGCTGAAAGAGGTGGGCACGCTCATAGGGAACTTCACCAGTTGGTAATAGCCATGTCAGGCTCTTTCGATATTCACCTGGATGATGGAGTCGAAAAGAAAACGGTACATCTAAATCGCAGTTATTATGGCTTGTATATCCCGCCGATGATGTGGCGGGAAATAGATAATTTCTCATCCGGATCGGTATGTATGGTGCTTGCCTCTAATTATTATGATGAACTTGATTACTACCGTGACTATGATGAATTTGTACATGATGTTAAGAAGGCTCTAATCTGATGCAAGTGCCTTTTTTAGATCTGAATAAACAGAATCAGCAGATTCGTAAAGAACTGGATGCAGCGTATAAAAGGGTAATGGATTCAGGCTGGTTTGTGACGGGTAGTGAGCTCGAAGCATTTGAACAGGAATTCGCAACGTTCAGCAATGTTAAATTCTGTATCGGGGTCGGCAATGGACTGGATGCACTACAGCTGTTGTTAAGGGCCTATGAAGTAGGTCCGAATGATGAAGTCATTGTTCCATCGAACACCTTTATTGCGACTTGGTTAGCCGTTAGTCAGACTGGGGCAAAGCCCGTTCCGGTTGAACCGGACACTACTACTCACAATATCGATCCGTCCTTGATTGAGTCCGCCATAACAAGCCGAACTCGAGCCATTATGCCAGTTCACCTATACGGCCAACCAGCTGATATGGATCCGATCAATAAAATTGCAGAGAAATATGGATTGATAATTATTGAAGATGCAGCGCAGGCACAGGGGGCAATGTATAAAGGGCAGCCTGCTGGTTCACTCGGCCATGCTGCAGGCACCAGTTTTTATCCCGGTAAGAATTTGGGTGCATATGGAGATGGCGGCGCAGTATTAACCAACGATGCCATTGTTGCCGAGAAAGTCCGAAAACTTCGCAATTACGGTTCAAAAATAAAATATCAACATGATATAGCTGGTTTTAACTGCCGACTTGACGAAATGCAGGCCGCTTTTCTCAGAGTGAAGTTGGCTGTGTTGGGGCAATGGAATAATCGGCGTAAAGTGGTTGCAAACAGATACACAGAGATACTGGTTGACCAAACTAAAATCGTGCTCCCTCGGTTAAAAGACGGATGTGATTCTGTTTGGCATTTATATGTTATCCGAACAAAACAACGTGATGCACTTAAAGAACATCTTGCCAAGCTTGGCATTGACACAGTAATTCATTATCCAATACCACCACACTTACAAGCATGCTATCAAGAACAATATACTGGAAGTCTGCCTATCGCCGAACAGCTTGCCAGTGAGGTCTTAAGCCTTCCAATGTCACCTATGCTATCAGACAAAGAAGTAGACTATGTCGCATCATCTGTTCGAGAATTTATTGAACATAGTTAACACTTCGAGATAAGCAGAATAATATCGAAATACTTATGAAAAAGTTTTTTGTTATGACCCGAGGACGAACAGGATCAACAGCGATTGTTGATGTGTTAAATAAATCAAATAATGTCTGTGCAGCTCAAGAGCTTTTCTTGAAATTTGAGTTTGAGAAAAAAGATTATAAAAAGTACCTCATTCCGCCGTACGAACTGTGGAAAAATACAGGCAATGTTTACTCAGTATTATTGAGGAAAATATCTAATGAGGCAGTCAATATAGAAAAGTATTTGAATCATGCTGAAAAAATTATGGCAGAAAATAGCGTAAATGCATTCTGCTTTAAATTATTAAGCCATAACTTTGATGAAATACCTGCACTCAAAAAGCAGTTGCTTAAAAGCAGTTTTAAGACTGTTTATCTGACACGTAACGTTCCTCGCCAAGTCATTTCAGGAATGGTGGCGAAATTACGTGGTATTTACAATATGCATGAACGTGAAGGCTACAGTGATAACGCGAGCTATGTTATCGATGTTGATGAGTTTAAATCACTTGTGAAGTGGGAGACGAAAGCTGTAGCTAACGATATCGCTATGCTTGAATCATCAGGTTTTGAATTTATTCAGGTCCGTTATGAAGACTTTGTTCATAACCCCGATGCTTTTTTTGCGAATATTTTTAGTTTCATTAACATACCACAAGAAATACTTCCAGACAGTTCATTTTCTATCATGATTAAAGATTTAAGCAAGGTCGTAAAAAATTATGATGAAGTTTATAGCTGCGTTGATAAGCTTGGTCTTGAGTTACTATGAGCATGAGTAAGGGGGCAAATTAAGTACATGAATGTCCCAAAGATATTAATCGTAGGGTCACCTAGGAGTGGTACGACCCTCATAAATGGCATTGTTTGCAATAATATCAACACTTATCCTCAGCTTCCTGAGTGTACATACATAACACAACTTATCCGACATTGTAACGACTTCATTCTCTACTCAGATGTTCCCAGGTTCAAAGCTTACGGCAAAGACCGAGAGCAATTAGTAGCGAATTATAAATTACTAACTGATTCGCTTATTCAAAATGCATTAGCGAGTTTTGATTATGTGCGGAATAAACAACTTGTAATGAAAGACCCTGAACTCACGCTTCTGATTGATCACATTCCAGAGTTTTTTGGTGATGAATCAAAAATAATTGGCGTGATAAGAGATCCGAGGGCAGTATTTGCTTCATTTCGGAAAGTTCAGCTTAAAAAAAAAGCTGCAGTATTTAAGCATTTTCGTAAAAACATGGATTTGAAATCTTTTATGAAGTTTTTAGACTCCACTATTGAATTAAACCTCTTACTAGATCTTATATTCAATTACTACTGGAGACTTCATGACTCAGATTTATATAAGAATGGAAGAGTACATATAGTCACTTATGAAAACATACTAAGTGGAGATAACAAGGAGTTTGAAAGTCTAGAAAATTATTTAGGATTTGAATTAAATAAGAAAGGCTTTGGTGAATTGCCATTTGGCTTTGATGAGACAGATCCAACTTTTAGCAAAAACTATGGAAAGACAATTTCTAATCCTGAAACAAATTTTAGAGATAGTCTGTCAAGTAAGTCCATTCGGAAAGTTGAAAATGTTTTCAGTGGTTTAAATGAGATTTACCAGTGGTGGTAATGTTAGCAGCTTAGATGATGTTTTCTAGATTCACCAAGGTACATTCATATGACTATGTAATTTTTATTGTCTAGTCTATTGCTCCAAAAATCAGTTATTGAAATTTGAGAATAGTTCAAAAATGAAAAAGTTTTTTATGATGACCAGGGGGCGGACTGGTTCGACTGCAGTTATTGACTCTTTAAATAAGACTCGTTCAATAACTACTGCCCAAGAGTTGTTTATAAAATATAAAGTTAACAAAAAAAGTAGTCATGCAATTAAGCAAAGTGAGCGAATTATTTCCAGGTATGATATCTGGCGTCAACAAAATGCAGGACTGCTCTCGATTATTAGTGAGAAACTACTGAGAAGCGACGCATTGATAATTCAGTATCTCGACGAGGTTGAAAGTAGTGTCAAAAAATCAGGTGTGGATGCATTTGGCTTTAAAGTGATCAGCCATCATTTCAAGCAAAGACCTGGCCTCAAAGAAAATTTGGTGAAAAGAGGGTACTCAGTTGTTTACTTGACTCGAAATATTCCCCGGCAAGTGATTTCCGGCATAGTTGCAAAAAAAAGGGGTAAATATAACGCTCATGAAAAAGAAAACTACCAGAATGATTCGAGTTTCTTAATTGATATTGATAACTTTAGGTCATTGATTGAGCTAGAGCAGAAATCCCAGCAAGAAGATCTGACTCTTCTTCAAGCCATGGGTATAGATTACACAGTAATCAGGTATGAAGATTTTGTCTCGAATCCAGATCAGTTGTTTTCGGATATAATGTCTTTTTTAAACCTTCCATCAGAAAAAGCACCGAAGAGTTCTTATTCAATCATGATTGAGAATTTGAATAATACTATCGAGAACTATGAGCAAGTCCGTGAATGTACCAAACAGCTCGGAATGTCCCTTGACTGAAATATTTTGGAGTCAAAAGTTTGGCTATAAATAATAGTGCTATTCAAAATATTACAAGTTACATAGCCGCGGAAAAAATCAATAAGGCGTTACGAAAAATACAATGGTCAGTTCTAAAAATTATATCTGACGATCACTATACAGCTGCGATTTATGATTCCCCAGAACTCGATCTGCTATGCGAGAAAATCGGAAAATATGTGGCAAAAAAAATCCAAGATTCTGATTCTCCTAGCCACAACAAGACTACTCAGCATTCTGTGGTTATAGTTTGTAGCCGACTTCAAGTTTCTGGCGGCCATACTAGAGTAATTGAAGATTTTATAAGACACCTTCCCAATAATGATCTACTGGTATTAGTCACCGAAGTTCCGGCCAGGTCGGATAGAGAACATGCTGGTAGGAGACTGACCGAACTGGGTGCCATGGTTGAATGGTGTGGAAGGGGTAATTTAGAGAAACGGCTTTACTGGCTGGGCAGGAGGTTATTATCAGCCAATCCAAAGGATATATTCCTTTTCAATCATCATGAAGACAGTGTCGCTGTCGCTGCAATGCAGGTTGCTAAACAAGCAAAAGTACATTTTTATCACCATGGAGATCATCATTTATCGCTTGGTGTTCATCTTACTGGAGCTGAGCACATTGATATTCATGCATTCGGATATGAAAACTGCAGAAATAAACTAGGTATCGTCAGAAATACTTACTTTCCCTTAGTCACCGAAGATAGGGGCGCACGACCTGACTCTATCGGGTTTCTGGCCGGTGATCACTTAGTTACTTGCACTGCAGCAGGTAAAAACAAAGTGGAAATTAAACATGCCGATATCTCATATATAGATTTTATTCCCAAGTTATTGTCTTCGTCCAAGGGACGACATATCCATATCGGGAAACTGAGTTGGTTCGCACGCTGTCGTATACGACGATCCATTCAACGATTGGGGCTGAAGCAAAGTGCGTTTGTTTATATTCCCTGGGTTCAAAGTGTCTGGGATACCTTGCATGAGCAAAAAGTAGACATCTATATAAGCTCATTTCCTATTACTGGTGGCAGAACCTTAATAGAGGCGATGGGATCCGGGACACCTGTTGTTCTGTACAATAACCCAAAATCGCGTTTGCTGAGTGGAATTGATTTGGTTTATCCAGCTGCATTTATATGGAGCACGGAGAGCAATTTGCTCGATTACCTGCAAAGCCTGACAGCTGTAAAACTGCTTACTGAAAGTAAGCTCGCCAGAGGTCATTTTCTAAGGCACTACCGTGATGAGTTGCTGGAGGAAGCATTGACTCCACAAGCTTACCACGCCCCACCCCCTCTCAATCCCTTTAAAACCAGCATACCTGAATTGCCAGATAGTTCGCTATTTTTAAATAAGAACGCTCACAGAAGAACGTCTTTCAGGGCGAGTATTTATTTTAGGCTAAAATATTTACGCTCAATTATCCTGAACAACTTTATGAGTTAAGTGACGAGCATTTAATGTTTGGGAAAGTAATTTTTGATTTCCCATAATATTGTTAATTTCATCAATTAATTTTAATCCTTTGTTAAATCGAAAGTTGAGTAATTCTCGCTCGAGTGCATATGTAAGTGCAGCGAGCTGGTATAAGTCTGCAGGATAAGATTTAAGTTCAGGTCGATGCATACTTGCTTGCTTGATCGAATCTTCAATTAACTCAAGCTTATCGTGGCTAACTGGCCAATTAGCTCCGACTGGCTCTAACTCCCATTTCCCCCAATGGATCACCATGGGGGCAGCTTCCTGCGATCTGATCGCTAGCATCTGATTGAACTGTGGGTTTATAAACCATAAAGGTAAGCTTTTTAATATCGCAGATAAGTTATCAAATTCATCAATAAATTGGGCTATACAAAGTTGTTCTTTTCTTGATGATGCTAATTTTAGATACTTGATATGAGTGATTCCAAAGCGGTCAGCAAGGGTCTTTTTAGAACGGGAATATTGCCGTCTAAGTGCATCACTGGGTGTTAACCTCAATAACAGTTCAAGAGTTTCTACCTCCCGTGCCCAAGGCTCAGGCTGATTTAATGGTGGCATATCAGTCAAGTCATAAACATGGCACCTGATGCCAGCAATGCTATCCATTAAAAGCAATGGTGGCGATATCAACTGTCGCGAAGAAATATCTTGTAATAAAGCTTCCTCGTGGGTTGCTTGAGGAAGGGCTGCCTTGTCGAAAACTTTAATTAGGAGGTTTTTTTCTCCTTTATTCAAGTCGACCTCAAAAAAAGCAAGGTTTCTTATACCAGTATCTAGCCAAGATACTGATATTTCTTTGACATCAAAACCTAAACATTCTTTAAATAAGATGCTAACCCATTGATATTGTTTTTCGTCAATAAGTTTCCATAACGTAGAGTCAGTATCTGAAGTGCCCGGTTCAAGGACATGATGATGAAAAAAAAGAGCGGTGATTTTGTCGTGATTTTTAGTCAGTGCATAGATATGTCTAACCACAGATCCCAGATTGGCTATTATTTGTCTGGAAAGAATAAAGCTGACAAATGCAATCAAAAAGTTGGGGGGTGAAAGATAGAGAAAATCTATCACTATAAAAATGAATACAATAAAAAAACTCGCACCTACAGAACTATTAATCTTAAATGCGATTTGCAAGTGACTGAGCTTATTGAAGGAATATTCTGAATTACCAAAAAATGCATGGAAGTTGAGCAGCAGTACGGTACAGACCAGAATAACGATTGCAATTTCAGGGTAAAACCAGAATAAAACTGTAAGTGAGATAACACTAAAAAGTAGACAGGAAAGTAACCCTGAAAACTGTTGGTAAGCATTTTTAGCTAGTTCTTTCTGGTTATCAAACAATAGAACTTTATTGGAGCTATCTAATAATTCCTGCGCTCCTTTTATGCTACTTTTTTCAGCTACTTTAGTAGCCGCGATTTGCAGGAAATAAAAGAATAGTGTCAGAACGCAGAGCACCAGAACTAACAGTTCCAGACCCATGCCCTGGATTGGGCTGGGTAAAAAGTCTGGCAGGCGCTGAGTACTAATCAGCATCAATATCTTTAGTGGGAGCAGAAATGTGGTCAGGAGTGATAGCTGTGCAACCAGCGAAGCAACTACGGAGATTATCGTTGCTGATGGTGTAACACGGGTTATTTCACCTCCAAGAGAAACAAGCCACTTGGTGATATAAGAAAATGTGTTTTGCATATTAGAAGCTGTGGCCGATTAAGTATGGAGTATCTTGAGAAAAACTAATGTGTCTGAAAAAGTTTTTCTATAGTACAGGATTTCACATGGATTCTGACACATTAACTATTGACCTTCTTCTCAAAGAGTATCCAAATCTCGGTATCAGCCAATCGGCAATCATAATCTGACTTGGGCATTGAACAGATCCATGGAGTGGGTAGTCAGCTATGACAGCCCTAGGCTGTCAACAAGTTTGACACGGGAATAAACACGCTCAATGCTTGCTTTCCCACCCCGAGTTCACCATGATTTCCGGTTTTCTATCTGGATATCTGTTGAATGCAATACATCTCGATCCGTGGCGCACGAACCCACAATCTCAAGGCCGTTGATCTCGATCTGCCCCGCGACAAGCTGATCGTGGTGACCGGACTGTCCGGCTCCGGCAAATCATCCCTGGCCTTTGACACTCTCTACGCGGAGGGCCAGCGTCGCTATGTGGAATCCCTGTCGGCGTATGCCCGGCAGTTCCTCTCGATGATGGAAAAGCCGGACGTCGAGCACATTGAGGGGCTTTCCCCCGCCATCTCCATCGAACAGAAGTCCACTTCACACAATCCCCGTTCCACCGTGGGCACGATCACCGAAATCCACGATTACCTGCGCCTACTCTTTGCGCGGGTTGGAGAACCCCGCTGTCCCGAACACGGCGAACCGCTGGCGGCGCAGACCATCAGTCAGATGGTGGATCAGGTGCTCGCCCTGCCCGACGAGAGCCGCCTGATGCTGTTGGCACCGATTATTCGCGGTCGCAAGGGGGAGCACATTCATGTGTTTCAAACCCTCAGGGCCCAGGGATTTATCCGGGTGCGGGTGGACGGCCTGGTGGTGGATCTCGACGATGTACCGGTTCTGGAAAAGAACAAGAAACACGATATCGAGGTGGTGGTTGACCGCTTCAAGGTCAAACCCGATCTGCAGCTGCGGCTGGCGGAATCATTTGAAACGGCACTGAATCTCTCGGAAGGCCTGGCCATCATCACCGGGATGGAGGGTGAGCAGCTCAAGGAACAGGTGTTTTCCTCCCGCTTTGCCTGCCCCGTCTGCAATTACAGCATCGACGAGCTGGAACCGCGGATGTTTTCCTTCAACAACCCCGCCGGGGCCTGCCCCGGTTGCGACGGCCTTGGCGTCAAACAATTCTTCGATATCGACCGGGTCGTGCAACACCCGGAGGTGTCCATTGCCGAGGGCGCGATTCGCAGCTGGGACCGCAAAAACCTGTTTTATTTCAACATGCTGACCTCGCTGGCTGACCATTACGGTTTCGATATCAACACGCCCTTTGAGCAGCTCAGCCCACAACAGCAGCAAGTGGTGCTGTTTGGCAGCGGTGAGGAAGTCGTCACCTTCAACTACGTGAATGACAAAGGTACCGTCTTCAAACGTGCCCATCATTTTGAGGGTATTGTCCCCAATATGGAGCGCCGCTACCGGGAGACCGAGTCGCAGATGGTGCGGGAGGATCTGGCAAAATACCTGAGCACCCAAAGCTGCCCCGAATGCAAGGGTGCCCGGTTGCGCAAATCGGCGCGGCATGTGTTTATCGACGAGAAGACCCTGCCAGAGGTGGGCAATATCCCCGTGGGCGAACTGACGGACTATTACGAGCAACTCAGCCTTTCCGGCAGCCGTGGCCAGATCGCCGAAAAAATCCTCAAGGAAATCCGCGACCGCCTGCGCTTTCTGGTGGATGTCGGCCTGAATTATCTGAACCTGAACCGCAGCGCTGAGACCCTGTCCGGCGGGGAAGCTCAACGGATTCGCCTGGCCAGCCAGATCGGTGCCGGTCTGGTGGGTGTCATGTACATTCTCGATGAACCGTCAATCGGTCTGCACCAGCGGGATAACGAGCGGCTACTGGCTACACTTACCCGTCTGCGCGACTTGGGCAACACAGTGATCGTGGTGGAGCACGATGAAGAGGCGATTCGTGCGGCAGACTATATTGTCGATATCGGCCCCGGCGCCGGTGTGCACGGCGGCGAGGTTGTCGCACGCGGCACCTACGAGGATATTATCAATGCACCGAACTCCCTGACCGGAGACTACCTGTCCGGACGGAAAATGATTGCAGTTCCGGCCAGCCGCACCAAAGCAGGCAGACAGGAGTTGCGATTGCTGGGCGCCAGCGGCAACAACCTGCAACAGGTCGATCTGACTCTACCATTGGGCCTGTTCACCTGTATTACCGGCGTGTCCGGTTCCGGCAAATCAACCCTGATCAACGGCACCCTCTACCCCCTCGCTGCCACGGTGCTCAATAAAGCCACCACACTCAAGGCCGCTTCTCATCAGGACGTGGAGGGACTGGATCTGCTGGACAAGTGCGTGGATATCGACCAGAGCCCCATTGGTCGCACCCCTCGCTCCAACCCCGCCACCTACACCGGTATTTTTACCCCTATCCGGGAACTGTTTGCCGGCACCCAGGAAGCCCGCTCACGGGGCTACAAACCGGGTCGTTTCAGCTTCAATGTCAAGGGTGGTCGCTGCGAGGCCTGTCAGGGCGACGGTGTCACCAAAGTGGAAATGCATTTTCTGCCGGACATCTATGTGCCCTGCGATGTCTGCAAAGGGCACCGCTATAACCGCGAGACACTGGAAATTCGCTACAAGGGCAAGAATATCCACGAGGTGCTGGACATGACCGTGGAGGATGCCTGGGATTTCTTTGAGGCGCTGCCCGCCATTGCCCGCAAACTGCAAACCCTGATCGACGTGGGCCTGTCCTACATCCGGCTGGGACAGGCGGCCACCACCCTGTCCGGTGGCGAAGCCCAGCGGGTGAAGTTATCACGTGAGCTGTCCAAGCGAGATACCGGCAATACCCTGTATATTCTCGATGAGCCCACCACCGGGCTGCATTTTCACGATATCCAGCAATTGCTGGCCGTGTTGCATCGGCTGAGGGATCACGGCAATACCGTAGTCGTGATCGAGCACAACCTCGATGTGATCAAAACCGCCGATTGGGTAGTGGACCTCGGGCCGGAGGGCGGCTCGGGGGGCGGACAGATTATCGCCACCGGCACGCCGGAACAGGTGGCCACTGCCGAGCAATCCCACACCGGGCAATTCCTGCGCAAACTGTTGGACAGTTAGGTCTTCTGTCACCATGCAACCCCGCGCAGAAACCGGTAGCAGTCATTTTTTCTATTCGGGTATTGTTATTTCGGGAAACATGGCTAAACTACTGTATAAATATACAGACTGGACGAATAACCATGTTTTCATCAAGACTTGTCTACCAATTCCGCTCCCGGATTCGACTGGCAAAATATGCCAGTCACTATCAAAAAAACCGCAAGCTGTTTGGCTGTGATGCGCATCCGGTCACCCTGGGGCCAGAGCAGTTGAGTCGCTTTTTTGCCTTTGTCGCCAACAATGAACGACAGCAGTGCCGCTAAGGGAATAACTCGCCGCCGTCCCGGTTAGTCGGCAGAGGCTACTCCTCAGCTTCAGGAACACTGGACGCCAGCGGTACCGAGGAGGAGCGCAGGTGCAGATCCCGCTGTGGGAAGGGTATCTCGATGTGGTTGTCAACCAGCGCCCGGTGAATCGCCAGCAGGTATTCTGACCTGACAAACCCGGCCCGCTTGATCATCTCTCCTCTCACCCAGACCGACAGGGAAAAATCCAGACTGCTGTCGCCAAACCCCTTCATAATTACAAAAGTTTGACGGTTATTACCTTCATAGGTCAGTGGCATAGCTTTTGCGGCCGCCAGCACCACCGCCAGAACCTTGTCGGTATCCGAGCCGTAGGCCACACCAAAGGGAATGCTAAAACGGCGCTCGTCGTCTTCCAGGGTCCAGTTATTCACCCGTCCGTTAATAAACTCCGAGTTCGGCACCAGGATATCGGCATTGTCCAGGGTGCGGATCAGGGTACTGCGGATATTAATCTGCCTGACTTCGCCGAACAGATCGGCTTCCAGTTCCACAAAGTCACCGACCCGCAGGGACTTTTCGAACAGAATGATGATTCCGGAAATAAAGTTGTTGGCAATGTTCTGCAAGCCAAAACCAATCCCCACACCCAGAGCACCGGCCACCAGCAACATCTTGTCAAGACTGAAACCGAGACTGGACAGGCCCACCAGAAACCCCACCAGCAGGATGATGTAGCTGAGCAACTGGGTAAAGGTGTACAGCTGGCTGGGTGAAATGCGGCTGCGGGCGCCCACCAGGCGGGTGAGAACCCGACTGATACGCCGCGCCATCACCAGGGTCACAGTCATAATCAGGACAAACTGAACCACATCGGCCAGTGTGAGCACGTAATCGCCGATTTCCAGCAGTCTGAATTGCAGCCATTCGTTTAATGCCTTCATCACAGCCCCTATAGCCAGTGTTTGCGTTTGAAGACCACCAGCAAAACGATGGCAATCAGGGCCATTGCCCCAAGCAGCACAAAATAACCATTCTCGGTGCCCAGCTCCGGCATGTTCTCAAAATTCATACCGTAAATACCTGCCAGGAAGGTCAACGGTACAAAAATCGCGGTGAGCACCGTGAGAATCTGTACCGTGCTGTTTAGATTGTGAGACGTCAGGGAAATGTAGCCGTCCACCAGATCACTGGCCACTTCATAGTACATGGTGGACAGCGAGAATAACCGCTCATATTTCTCGTAGACATCCAGTACCTGGTGACGGTATGCCCGGGATTCAGCATCAAACAGTGGGGTATCCACTTCGCGCAACGCTTCGAACACACCCGCCAGATACCGGAACACCCGACGAATTTTGCGCAGCCTGGTGCGATAGGTGGTCAATTCACGCATGGTCTGATCATCGGGGTGCTCCTGCAGACCATCTTCGAGTTCCGACAGGGTCGGCTCAAAGGTCAGCAGCAGGTCGAGATAGCGCTGTGCTACGGTTTTTGAAATAGCCAGCGCCAGATGGATACCGCCAGCTGCCATAATTCTGGACAGCTGATCCGATCCCCACCAGTGCTTGATGCTGACTGACAGGCCGTCCCGCCGGGTCAACAGAAACCGCTCTCCGGCAAACATCGCTATCTGTATCCTACCAAAATCGAGGGTCTGGCTCTCCGCATCGAGCCCCTGCAGGACAATAAACAGATGGTCGTCAAACACCTCCAGTTTGGGCGGGTGACGCTGCCTTCTCGCATCCGATATTGCCAGGGGATGGATGCCAAACTGGCCAAACAGGGCGGCTTCTTCGCTCTCGGCCTCACCGTACAGGTCCAGCCATAAAAAACTTTTATCAGACTGGCGCCAGTGATCAATCAGTTCGACACCACCCTGTTGCAGCTGGCCATTGTCATCCAGCAATGTGGTACGCAACATATCCCGCTCCCGCTTGGTTTTTTCGAGTATATGACAGGTACTCTTTAACCTGAAAATGTTTGGTCAATGATACCTGCCCGGTGGCACGACTGTTAACATAGCCACTCACACTGGGGATCACCTATGGAAGTCTATCTGGTCGGCGGTGCCGTCCGCGACAAACTGCTCGGCTACCCGGTTCATGAAAGGGACTGGGTGGTGGTCGGTGGCACGCCGGAAATACTGACAGCCCAGGGCTACCGCCCGGTGGGTAAGGATTTCCCGGTGTTTCTGCACCCGCAGAGCAACGAGGAATACGCTCTCGCCCGCACCGAGCGAAAATCCGGCAGGGGCTATCAGGGATTTCAGTTCTGTACCGATCCCGGTATCACTCTGGAAGAAGACCTCAGTCGCCGGGATCTCACCATCAATGCCATGGCGATGGACGGCAATGACAATCTGATTGACCCCTATGGCGGCCAGCGGGATTTGCAGCAACGGTTATTGCGGCATGTCTCACCAGCCTTTGCGGAGGATCCCCTGCGCGTCCTGCGGGTAGCGCGCTTTGCCGCACGGTACGCACACCTCGGCTTTACCGTTGCACCGGAAACTCTCACCTTGATGACAGACATCACCCGCAACGGTGAATTGCAGTATCTCTCCGCCGAGCGGGTCTGGATGGAAACGGAACGCGCATTGGCCGAGCGATCTTCGCGAACCTACATTGATGTACTCCGCCAGTGCGGTGCGCTCAAGGCACTGTTTCCTGAAGTTGACGCCCTGTTCGGTGTACCGCAGCGCGCGGATTACCACCCCGAAATTGATACAGGGCTGCATGTCCTGATGGCACTGGATCAGGCAGCCATATTGAGCAACGACCCGGCTGTCCACTTCGCCGTACTGGTACATGATCTCGGCAAAGCCATTACCCCGGCAGAGGTTCTGCCCCGCCATATTGGTCACGAGGCCAGCGGTGTCAAACTGGTCAATCAACTTTGCGATCGAATGCGGGTTCCCAACCGGTTCCGTGAACTGGCAGTGGCCGTGACACGGCATCATCTCAATTGCCATAAGGCACCGCACCTGAAAGCCACCACCACACTGCGGTTGTTGCAGGAAATCGGCGCTTTGCGCGATCCGGCCAAACTGGACAGCTTTATTCAATGCTGCGAAGCCGATGCCAGGGGCCGGCTGGGATTTGAACAACGGCCCTACACGCCCGGCGAGTGGTTACGCCGTGCCTGTGATGCGGTTCTGGAAGTAAGCGCCGGAGAATTTATACAACAGGGATTAAGCGGCAAACAGCTCGGAGAAGCTATCGAACAACGCCGACTGGCCATTCTCAACGATCTTAGGGAGCCGTGTCACAAATGAGCCGAGTTGTCCTGATAACCGGCGCAGCGCGTCGTATTGGTGCTGAAATCGCCCATACTTTTCACCATGCAGGATTTGATGTGGCACTCCACTGTCGCCACTCAGTCGATGAAGCCAGTGTTCTGGCCCATGAGCTAAACAGCCAGCGAGAAGGCTCAGCCCATGTTTTTTCGGCAGCACTGGATAACATCGGAGCCGTGCGCAACCTCGCAACCAAAGTGATGAACTGGCAAGGTCGATTGGACGTGCTAATAAATAATGCTTCCAGTTTCTTTCCCACGCCCCTTGAACAGGCATCGGAACAGCAGTGGAACCAGTTGATAGACAGCAACCTGAAAGGTGCTTTTTTTCTCTGCCAGAATCTCGCCGAACCACTCCGCGAAAATCGCGGCTGCATTATCAATATTGCCGATATTTATGCTCGCAGCCCACTGGCGGGTTACAGCATTTACTGCATATCCAAGGCAGGCAATGCCATGATGACCAAAGCATTGGCCGAAGAGCTAGCTCCTCAGGTTCGCGTCAACGGCATTGCCCCCGGGGTCATCCTCTGGCCACACCACGACGAACAGATGAGCGAAGACGTCAAGCAGCAGGTCATTCAGCATGTACCCTTGCAGCGGATCGGCCATCCCCGTGATATTGCAGGCATGGCCCTCTTTCTGGCCACTGACGCCAGCTATATCACCGGACAGATCATTGCAGTAGACGGCGGTAGCCACCTCAACCACTGAACCATTGACCCAGATCAAGCAGGCATCAACTCACTCTCTTCCTCCGTCTTGAAAACGCTCAAAACAGCACCCAACTTGTCTAACAGAGGCCTATAGGCTGCAAATCTGGACTATGCTTTTTGAGCACTGTTTGAATCTGAAAAAACGTATCATTAACGGAGGTACATTTATGTCACTAATACCAAGAACGAGAGGGAGTTTCTTCGACATGGATCGTTTTTTCGACGACTTCTGGGCGCCGGCACGCAGCAGTGAAGTGGATACCCCCGGCTCATTCTTTTCACCCCGGGTAGATATCCTGGACAAGAGCGATCACTACGAAATCACGGCAGAAATGCCAGGTATCAAAAAAGAGGATATCAAGATCACCCTGGAAAACGGTGTGCTGCGTCTGGAGGCAGAAACCACCCAGGAAAAAAAGGAAGAAAAAGAGGGCAAGGTCATTCGCCAGGAACGCCGCTATGGCAGATATGTGCGCAGTTTTGATCTGGGCGGAGATGTCCACGAGGAAGATATCAAGGCCTCCTTCAAGGACGGGGTACTGAAACTGACTGCACCGAAAGTTGCCAAGGCAGAACCGGAGCAAAAGCGCATCAAGATCAAATAGCACAGACTCTACTTTCAACCCGGTGACCGAACCTTCAATCAATGAAAATCAAGGTTCGGTTACTTTTTTACAAGGCCAACCATGACCCCTGAACTTCAAGCCATCAAGCAGCAATTGCACACCCGTCAGACGGAGCTCGTAGACCGTTTGTCCAACCTCAAAACCGATATCTCCCAGGCTCACTCCAGGGATTGGCAAGAACAGGCTCAGGAGCGTGAGAACGACGAAGTCGTTGAAGCCCTCGGCAATGAAGCACGGCAGGAACTTTCCCTGGTCAATCGGGCGCTGGAACGCATCGAATCCGGCACCTATAACCTTTGCGGCCAGTGCGGCGGGGAAATCTCACTGGAACGACTCCGGGCGGTTCCCTACACCAACCGTTGTATCACCTGTGCTACCTGATCCGACAAATCGCCAGCGTTAATCAGGAGACTCCGGTGCCGTCACCCATCAACCGCGACAACTCATCGCCCCGCCAGCAAAAGGATACCGGCCAGAGTGACTGACGACACTGGTCATACCGGTCAGAATAGTCGCGCCAAAGCGTTTCATAACAGGTGCCCAGTAACGGATGCTGGGCACCGGGGGCCAATTCGGCCAATGGCCAGAGGACAAAAGCGTTTTCCAGAATTTCACCACGTGGTAGTGTGACTCCGTCCACACTGCCGGTGAGATCGGCATAGGTCAGGATATCGATATCCAGCGTTCGGCTGCTGAAGCGTGCACAATGGGGTTGGCGACCGTGGCGATACTCCAGCACCTTCAGATACCCGGACAGCTCACCGACGGACAGCTCCGTGCAGAACCCCACCACCAGATTGTAAAAATTATCGCCGACAAAGCCCACGGACTCACTTTCGTAGACAGAAGAGATATTCAGCTCGCCAAACTGATCCGCCAGGGCATCCAGCGCAGCCACAATGTAGTGGTCCCGATCAATATTACTGCCAAGACTGAGATAGACCTGTGCCTGCATCAGTGGCGTGCACCCCGCTCAATCAAAACACCCACGTCATCTGCCTCGGCAATGGCGCCTGGCTTGCCGATACGCAAACGCAGCCAGGGCACCGAAAACTCCGTCCGCACAATCGTCGCCACCTGCTCCGCCATGGTTTCCAGCAATAGAAATTCGCTGCCGCCGATAAACGCAGTCAGCCGGTCTGCCACGGCCTTGTAATCGAGGGCGTACTGAATGTCGTCGGTGTCGGCGGCTCTGCTGATATCCGCACCCATCTCCAGATCAAGACTGACGATCTGGCGCACCTGCCGCTCCCAGTCATAAACGCCGATAATGGTGGCAATGCACAGGTTCCGAATATAAACAATATCCATCGATATCACTCCACAGCCAGCGCGGGCAGCGTATCCATTGGCCAGCGCGGCAACGCTTGAATAGCCAGGTCCTCCTGTTGCCCCGCCATCAGCCGGCAACACCCGGCATAGGCAATCATGGCACCGTTATCGGTGCAAAATTCGTGGCGGGCGTAGAAAACCCGGCCATTGACCCTGGCAAGGCTGGCGCCCAGTTTTTCACGCAAACGGCTATTGGCCGAGACACCCCCGGCAATCACCAGTGTGGTCAAACCGGTCTGCTCCAACGCCCTGCGGCATTTGATCGCCAGTGTATCCACCACCGCCTCCTGAAAAGCACAGGCGATATCGGCCATGGTCTGCTGATCCGGCAACACATCCTCGCCTCTATGTTCAGCAATGGTGTTCAGGGTATAGGTTTTCAGTCCGGAGAAACTGAAGTCCAGCCCGGGGCGATCCGTCATGGGGCGGGGAAAGTGAAACCGTGTCACATCACCCTGCAGGGCAAGCCTGGCGATTTCAGGCCCACCCGGGTAATCCAGATCGAGCATTTTCGCTGCCTTGTCAAAAGCCTCACCCGCCGCATCATCCACAGACTCGCCGAGAATCCGGTACTGGCCAATAGCCTGCACCTCGATCAATTGAGTATGGCCACCGGACACCAGCAAGGCCACGAAAGGAAAGTCAGGAGGATTTTTTTCCAGCATCGGGGCCAGCAAATGGCCTTCCATGTGATGCACACCGATGGCTGGTATCTGCCAGGCATACGCCAACGCGCGTCCCAGACTGGCACCCACCATCAGGGCGCCGATCAGTCCGGGGCCAGCCGTGTAGGCTACACCGTCGATGTCGTTGGCCGACAGGTTGGATTCAGCCATCACCTGTCTGATCAACGGCAACAGCTTTCGCACATGGTCTCGAGAAGCCAGTTCGGGAACGACACCGCCATACTCTGCGTGAACGGCCACCTGACTGTACAGAACGTGGGTCAGCAGGCCGCGTTCACTGTCGTAAACAGCCACACCGGTCTCATCACAGGATGTTTCTATTCCCAGTACTCGCACCGCCGCTTATCCCCTGTTCGGAAACGCGCAATCATACGCCAAAAAAGTCGCCAATTCATGCAGTTAGCCCATCCGACCAGCGGCCAGATAAAGTTTTGCAACCATTGCGGGAAGTGTATAGAATACGCGCCCTTGAACGTTGCACCTTTTTATCGGGTACAACACGACCAATGAACAGAACAGGATAGAGGTTACATGCCCTTCGTTCGAATTAAAGAAAACGAACCTTTTGATGTGGCTCTGCGCCGCTTCAAACGCTCATGTGAAAAAGCCGGTGTGCTGGCAGAAGTGCGCCGCCGTGAATTTTTTGAGAAGCCCACTTGGGAGCGCAAGCGCAAGGCAGCTGCCGCAGTAAAACGCCACGCCAAGAAGCAGTCTCGCGAAACAAAGAAATTCCAGCGTCTGTACTGATCTGATTCCGATCAGGCAGAACAGAATCGCTATCCATCAAGCGCCGCAATGTCGGCGCTTTTTGCGTTTGAGGAACAGATCATGAGCCATACCCTGAAAAAGCAGATTACCGAGGCAATGAAAGAGGCCATGCGCGCCAAGGCCAAGGAAAGGCTGGGCGCAATCCGGTTGATTCTGTCGGAGCTGAAACGCATTGAAGTGGACGAACGTATCGAGCTGGACGACGCCAGAGTATTGGCGGTACTCGACAAAATGGTAAAACAGCGCCGCGATTCCATCACCCAGTATGAAAACGCCGACCGTCCTGAACTGGCCGAAAAGGAACAGGCAGAAATTGAGGTCATTCAGGCATTTCTTCCCGCCCCGCTCAGCGACGCAGAGCTGGCCGACATGGTCACTGCCGCGATTGCAGAAAGCGGTGCTGAGTCCATGCGTGATATGGGAAAAGTCATGGCCATACTCAAACCCCAGATCCAGGGCAGAGCGGATGTCGGTGCTGTTAGCGGCCTGGTAAAGGCAAAATTAGGCTAGATAGGGATCAATATTGCCGCTAAGCTGTAAAGCTCATTCTGGTCGGCCAGCGGATAAAAAATGCATGTATTTCGGCCAGGCCAGTGTTTATTAACTGACCACTGATATTTTTCTATGGCCGGCAAGATTCCACAAACCTTTATCGACGACCTGCTGGATCGCGTCGATATTGTAGATGTCGTCGGCAGTCGGGTTGACCTGCGAAAATCCGGCAAAAACCACTCAGCCCGCTGCCCCTTCCACGATGAAAAAACCCCTTCGTTTACAGTAAGCCAGGACAAACAGTTCTATTACTGTTTTGGTTGCGGCGCCGGTGGCAATGCCATTGGCTTTGTCATGGATTTTGACAGAATTTCATTTCCGGAAGCCGTTGAAACCCTCGCCAAACAGACGGGTCTGGACGTTCCCCGCGAAGCCGGGCCCAGCGATGCGGCGACCGAACGACGCAAGGCGCTCTATCACACCGTTGAGCAGGCGGACCGTTTTTTCCGCAACGCCCTGCGACACCATCACTTCGCCTTTGAAGCCGTTTATTACCTGAAGTCCCGCGGCGTTTCCGGAGAGACCGCCCGCAAGTTCGGCCTCGGTTTTGCTCCACCCGGCTGGGACAACATGCTCAACCACATGGGTCACACTGATCACGATATCAAACTGCTGAAAGAGAGCGGTATGGTCATCGACCAGATGGAGAAGCACAAGGTTTACGACCGTTTCCGCCACCGCATCATGTTTCCTATCCGGGATATCCGCGGTCGTACCATCGGTTTTGGTGGCCGCGTCCTGACGGAAGAAAAACCCAAGTATTTGAACACACCTGAAACACCATTGTTTCACAAGGGCCGGGAGCTTTACGGTCTCTACGAGGCGAATAAGGAACTGCGTGAGATCCCCTTCATGCTCGTGGTAGAAGGGTATATGGACGTAGTCATGCTTTTTGAGCACGGCATCTTCAATGTGGTCGCCACACTCGGCACTTCAGCGTCCACCGACCACCTGGAAAAATTGTTCCGCTACACACCCGAAGTGGTGTTCTGTTTTGACGGCGACGCGGCTGGCAACGGTGCGGCCAGCCGGGCACTGGATACCTGTCTGCCATTGATGATCGACGGGCGCTCGGCACGGTTCATGTTCCTGGAGAGTGGCGAAGACCCCGATTCTACGGTGCGACAGATTGGTCCAGATAAATTTCTTGAAACCGTGCAGTCAGCCACCCCTATCTCCGAGTTTCTTATGGAGACCATGGCGCTGGGCCTCAACACCGATAGTCCCGATAACCGGGCAAGGATGTGGAAACAGGCCGCGCCGATGATCAAACGCATGCCGCGCGGCGTCTTCCGCGAACTGATGCTGAGGGCAGTCGCCGACAAAATTGGTCTGGATATCGCCACACTGGGCGATTACATGGAGCCGGAGGAACCCCAAGACAAACCGGTATACCAGCCGCCACAACCGGATTGGGACCACCCCGTTTACCCGGAGGAAGAACCTGCATCCCGCAGCAACAGCGACCAGTCGGTTCAGACCGGCCACCAGAAACGAATCAAAATGCCGCCTGCGCACACGCTGATCGCCCTACTGGCCAACCATCCAGAATTGGCAAAATTGGTCACGGATTTGGACACCCTGCGCAAACTCGATATCGAAGGATTGGATATTTTAGTGCCACTGGTCGAACTCATCCTTGAAAACCCGGGGTATAGCCTCAATCATATACTGGGTTACTGGCGGGGAATGCATGACCCCGCCCAAGCGGATCGACTGGCCAAAATTGCCGCCACCGATCTGCTCAGGCCCGTGGCAAACAGCCTCAGGGACAATGAAAAAGAGTTTCAGGAGATTCAGAATCAGCTACTTCGCCAGTCGATTCTGAAACTTGAACCACTGCAGGTGATTCAGTTCCTGGCGACAAGAGAAACCGTCGATGACCACGACCTCAAGCAGCTGAATAATGCCTGGTCGAAACTGCCATCGGATCAACGGACAGATGAGGTAAAAGCGCTTTTTAATCAAGTCCTTGCAAAATCGAAGCCAAGATAACCAACAGCTGGCTAATTGCAGCTATACCGAAAATCAGGTAAGACAGCGCCGGATTATTGCCGTATAATCCGGCGTCCTATTTTGCCCCAACGTGACAGCAGATCGTATATGAGTGGTAACGCACAGCATCAATCCCGGATCAAGGAACTAATTGCCCGCGGACGCGAACAGGGTTATTTGACCTATGCCGAAGTCAATGACCATTTACCTGAGGATATTTCCGATCCAGATCAGGTAGAAGATATCATTCAGATGATCAACGACATGGGGATCAGCGTTTACGAAACCGCACCCGATGCCGAGCAGCTACTGATCGCCTCCGGTGACTCCACCACCGATGAAATCGCCGCTGCCGAAGCCGCAGCAGCGCTGGCGGCTGTCGAGACCGAACAACACCGCACTACCGACCCGGTTCGTATGTACATGCGTGAAATGGGTTCGGTGGAGCTGCTCACTCGCGAAGGCGAAATAGAAATCGCCAAGCGTATCGAGGAAGGTGTCCGGGAACTCATGGCAGCCCTTGCCGAATGGCCCGCCGCTGTAGATCACCTTCTCGCTGAATACGACCTGATTGAAACCGAGGAACGCAAACTCAGCGATGTGTTAATCGGTTATCTGAACCCGATGGACCACGTTCCCTCCGCCCTCGCCCAGGCCGAAGCGGCCAAAAACAAGGAAGAGGACGACGAAGATGAAGACGAGGCGGAAGACACGGGTCTCGACCCCATCGAAGCCAAAGAGCGTTTTGACACCCTGCGGCAGCTGAACAACAAGGCCAAAAAGGCCATCAGTCGTTATGGCGTGGCCCACAAAAGCACCCAGCAGCACCTGTCTGCACTGGGCGAGCACTTTAAGTTCCTGAAACTGGCACCCCGTCAATTCGAACCCATGGCAGAGGCAGTTCGCGAAGCCCTGAGCCTTATACGTGCGGAAGAGCGCACTGTTATGGCGCTCTGTATTCGCCAGGCAAAAATGCCGCGCACCGACTTTATCGGCCTGTTTCCCGGCCACGAAACCGATGAAAGCTGGGCCACCGGACTGGCCAAAGGCAAGGAACCCTATGCCGCTGCAATCGCCGTGGTAGAACCGGACATTCAGCGGTCCCAGCGCCGACTGATGCAGCTGGAAGAAAAAACCGGCCTGACCATCAGCCAGATCAAGGACATCAACCGCCGCATGTCAATCGGCGAGGCCAAGGCCCGCCGCGCCAAAAAAGAAATGGTGGAAGCCAACCTGCGCCTGGTGATTTCGATTGCCAAGAAATACACCAACCGCGGCCTGCAGTTCCTCGACCTGATTCAGGAAGGCAACATCGGCCTGATGAAGGCGGTGGACAAGTTTGAATACCGCCGCGGCTACAAATTCTCGACCTATGCCACCTGGTGGATCCGTCAGGCCATCACCCGCTCCATCGCCGACCAGGCGCGCACCATCCGTATTCCGGTGCATATGATTGAAACCATCAACAAACTCAATCGTATCTCCCGGCAGATGTTGCAGGAAATGGGCCGCGAACCCACGCCGGAAGAACTCGGCGAAAGAATGGAGATGCCCGAGGACAAAATCCGCAAGGTACTGAAAATCGCCAAAGAACCGATCTCCATGGAGACACCCATTGGCGATGACGAAGACTCCCATCTGGGCGACTTTATTGAGGACACCAACATCATGTCCCCGGTGGATTCCGCCACCACGGAAAGTCTCACCGAATCCACCCGCGACGTCCTCAACAACCTGACAGCCCGGGAAGCCAAAGTATTGCGGATGCGGTTTGGTATCGACATGAATACCGACCACACCCTCGAAGAAGTGGGCAAACAATTTGATGTAACCCGTGAGCGGATCCGCCAGATCGAAGCCAAAGCGCTGCGAAAACTGCGGCACCCCACTCGCTCCGATCATTTGCGCAGCTTCCTGGACGAATAACCTCTTGAAATAACCTGCCGGGGCGGCAAGAACACCACCCCGGCGAAGCAAGATAACGAAACGAATAACTAATACCCTGGACAGCAATGACACAGACACTGCTATCCTTGCCCCTCAAAGGGCCTTTAGCTCAGTTGGTTAGAGCAGTCGACTCATAATCGATTGGTCGCTGGTTCAAGTCCAGCAAGGCCCACCAATAAAATCAATGGGTTAGGTGATAATCGCTTAATCCATTTTTTATTGTGCTACCCATGTGCTACTTTTTGATTGGGTATCTACAAGTTACAAGGCTCCGATCCACCCCAAAAATAACACGCAAGTGCCTTAAAATCTCCCGCCCTTAAAAGGGTGCCGGTTCGACCCCGGCTTCGGGGCACCATCTAAATTAAATAGGTATGCGCGCTCGATATACTGCTTTTGTATACAGTCTATCGAGATGTTGTTAAATCCCTCTCTCGGTTTATACTCAGTCAATGCGCGTTATCCTGGCACTCAGAAAAAATAATCCAAATAAAACAGAGTGTTGTAGATTCGCGGGAAAAGATAACGAGATCCTATTATTTTAGATAATAGGAAAAACTCGCTTTATTCAGAAGGGAATCGGATATGTCTCAATTTTCTATTCTGTATCAATCCGTTATCAAAAGGTGCCGAATATCAGCTTTGGCAAAGCGCGAGTGCGCCATATACAAATGTTATATGCCTATAGGCATTTTATTCGGACCAAGAGAAAGCCATGAAAATTAAGGAAGTGCAGTTAAATCGATTTAAGCGATTTACAAACTTGAAGCTAACGGGAATCCCTGAAACAGCAAAGCTCATAGTTTTAGTAGGGCCCAACGGGAGTGGCAAGACTTCGCTTTTTGAAGCTCTTAACCATTGGTATAAGTTCAAGGGGTTCAATGACCGGGGAAATCAAGAATATTTAGAGAAAAATGACGGAGAGGTATCAACATCTGATGTTTGGCGACAAACATCTCAAAACAAAGTTAAATTAGAATTTCATAATGACCAGAATGTTAGTCGAGAGTATATAAAAGGGAAATTCTATTTCAGAACTGCATATAGAAACGAGCCTGATTTTACCGTTAATAACTTGAACAAACAGAGCAACCCCGCCGAATCTATAAGACTTTCGAACTTGATGCAGAACGACCAAACAGTCTCTGAGAACTATCAAAGGCTAGTAGGGCAAACATTAGCTGGGGTTTATAATATATCAAATAATAATAAGAGAGTAGAGCAGCTTAGAGATGAGTTAGTAGGAAAAATAAAGACTTCTATTTCAAATATTTTTGAGGACTTAAACTTAAGCTCTATAGGTGATCCGCTCTCAAACGGAAGCTTCTATTTTGAAAAAGGAGCTTCCAAAGACTTTCATTACAAAAATTTATCTGCAGGAGAAAAATCAGTATTCGACTTGGTGCTTGATATGATAATTAAGTCAAGCTTTTACTCGGATGCAGTATTTTGTATTGATGAGCCCGAAGCCCATATGCATACAAGGCTCCAATCGAAACTCCTTAGGGAGCTTTATGATTTAACTCCAGATAATTCACAGATATGGATTTCTACACACTCTATTGGAATGCTAAAAGAGGCAGAAGATATCGAGGGCGAAAAACCAGGGACCGTTGTTTTTCTAGATTTTGATAATAGAGATTTTGATCTTTCCGAAGTTATACAGCCGACCAAGATAAGTAGAGCTATATGGGACCGTTTCTTTGATTTGGCCTTTGCTGACTTTTCAAAACTGATATCTCCTCAAAAGATAGTCTTTTGCGAAGGCACAAGCCAGGGAAGGAAATATAAGGACTTCGATTCTCTAATTTATAGAAAAATACTAGGTGAAAAGCATCATGGAACTACTTTTGTCTCAGTGGGATCTTGCTCGGAAATCGAAGATATCGAAAATCAATCTGTCAGAATGATTTCCAATATTTTGAAATCATCAGAGATTATTAAATTTATTGATAGGGATGACAAGAGTGATGCGGAAGTAGCTGAGCTTTTGGATAAAGGTATTAGAACCTCTTCTAGAAGACACATTGAATGTTACTTATTTGATGATGAAATTATTAAAAAGTTATGTACAAGCGTCGATAAAGAAGAGCTAATAGAGCAATGTCTTCAGGCAAAAGCCTCCGCGATTCAAGAGAGCGTAGAAAGAGGCAACCCTGAAGATGACGTAAAATCGGCTAGTGGAAAAATATTTACTGAAGTAAAACAAATTCTTGCATTAACTCAATGCGGTAATAATAAGTGCGCCTTTCTTAGAGATACTATGGCGCCTTTGGTTACTGAGGAAACTGGAGTGTATCAAGAAATTGAAAATGAGATATTTGGCTAGCGAGAGAAAAGCATATAATAAACGGCTGCTGGGGACTGCAATCCGCTTCGCTCCTTGCAGCCCCAGAGCCGAGCGTTAGCCATCGGGAGTCTAGGTTTGAATCTTAGCGGAACTGCGATCATCGAATGCCAAAAATGCTCAAACGAGCTCGCTATTGATGGTTCGGACATTTTTATGGATGCGGTTAGCTCCGACGAACGGGGAATGGGGCCTGAGGTTGGCTACCAGGGAGAGCTCGAGTGCGAGTGTCCCAAATGTGGCAACAATGTGTTGATTCGCCATAGTGCTTGGGAGTACCCAGTGGGTGCATTGAACTACAGCGAAAATGAAGTCGAGGGTGGTCAATTAATCGAAGGATTTAAAGACTTAGATTTTTCATTTCAAGAAGAGCTCTACTCCTTTGATGAAGGGTTTGAGCTATATCTTCCCGAAAAAAAGCAAATAATCACCAATTTAGAATCCGGTGTCGATCTCCTGCTGGCAGAACTAGCTCGATCTCCAAATTTAATTTATAGCATCGACTCAAGAAAATTTGAGGAGCTGATTGCTCATATTTTCAGTAAGCAGGGATTCTCCGTTGAGCTGACCAAAAAAACGAGAGATGGCGGCCGCGACGTGATAGCACTTCGTAATGACCTTGGAATACCAGTCAAGTACCTCATTGAATGCAAGCACTACGCCAAGAGCAATCCAGTAAGCGTTGAAGTCGCGCGCGCATTGTATGGTGTTCAGCTCCAAGAAGGGGCCAATAAGTCTGTCATTGCTACAACCTCTTTTTTTACGCGTGACACAAAGAAGTTTGTGACTGCCCAAAACACAACACAGTGGCACATGTCGCTAAAGGATTATGATGATATCGTCGGCTGGCTGCAAAGCTCTAGCCTCGGCTAACAATACGCGGTTTTCGGACAAATTTTCCACCGCTTCGCGGCTCCAAATTTGCCGCAAAGCTCAGCGTTCAATCTCTTGAGATTTTCAGTTCAACCAACAAAAGGACAATAACCTAATGGCATCGTCAAGTAAGATAACTCCGTCTAGCCCAAGACTAGCTTCGTTGCTGTCAGATGTGGAGCGCGGGAACATAAAGATTCCTGTTTTCCAACGGCAGTATATCTGGGCCGATGAACAAATTATTAGCTTGCTCGATTCGATCTACAGAGGTTATCCCGTTGGCTCTCTACTATTGTGGTCAACTAGAGAGGAATTGAAGCACGAACGAAATGTGGGCGGTTTTTCACTACCGGAAACACCGGAAGACTACCCGGTAAACTATATTCTTGATGGGCAGCAGAGATTGACAACGCTTTACGGAGTTTTCCATTCAGATGAAAACACCGCAGATGCAGAATTAGCTGATCGATTTAATATATGTTACCTCCCAGATGAAGACTGCTTCACGCATCATCTCGCTTCCGAAGGGAAGGCGAAAATCCACCTTCATAGCATTCTTGACACCACAAGACTTTTAGCAGAGCTTCCCAGATTCAACGACAAGCAAAAAGCTAAAATAGCAAAGCTAACGGAATCATTTAAAGATTACGAGTTCCCTATCGTCACGATTAAGGAAAGAAGCAATAAAGAAGTATGTAGTATTTTTCAAAGGATAAATTCGTCCGGAACACCGCTTAGCAACCTTGAGTTGCTGACTGCATGGACTTGGTCAGATCAATTTGATTTGCGCAGTGAAATTTCTGATTTGCTAGAATCATTGGCAGATAAGGGCTATGAGCAGATCGATCAACCGCTATTGATGCGGATGCTAGCCTCTCTGACCTGCAACTCAATAGATTCAGATGAGCTTGTTGATGTTGATCCAGCGATGCTAGTAGATGGCGTCCGATGCCTTAAAGTAGCGGTGATGGCCGCGGTGGATTTTCTGGAGGGGCAGCTAAAAGTAAAGAATGTTATCTTCTTACCATTCCCAATAATGCTAATACCAATCGTAAATTTCTACGCGCTAATTAAACACCCAAGTGCAGAGCAACTGACACAGCTTAGGAAGTGGTTTTGGCAATGCGCTCTAACTTTACGGTACAAGGCAGGAACAAATAGACTTGTTCTTGAAGATTTAAGTAAAATGAAAAAGATATCAGAAGAGAATAGCCCTTTCGATGGCGTTCACCTGTCTGTAAAGAGTGAATTATTCGATAGCACATGGAGAATAAATTCAACAGCTGCTAAAGCAGCTTTGTGTTTAATGGCGCAACTACGACCTCGATCATTTCTCACCGGTAATGAAGTTGATTTAGGTACGGTTTTGTCTGCATACAACGCAAGGCAATTTCATCATGTTTACCCTAAAGCACACCTTTCTGCTTTAGGCATTCCCTTCCACCAAGCTAACGTCATATCGAATATTTGTTTCTTGTCCGCATCAGAAAACAATGAGATTAGCGATAAAAATCCATCCGACTATTTCAAAGACATACCTCACGCTCATAAAAAAGAGATTTTGGAAGCTGCTTTAATTCCAGAAGAAGCTGGAGAAGGCGATTTGCCATTCGACCAATTTGTCACTCTTAGAACAAAACGGCTTCTAGATGTCGGGCAGAAGCTTATTGAGTCCGGGCATGTGTAGATTGATCAAGGAATTTTACCGGACAAGCCGGTGAACGCGACTTTAAGTTCCAAAAGGTAACCTCCTATGCTACTAGGCATGATCGAAAAAATCGTATTCGGAGCGCTGCTAATTTTTGCGTTTCAGTTTCCCGTATTCGCGGTTCAGTACGAGCAATTTCTTAGCGGGTTTTTTGAGGCCACCAAACTCCAAGCAGAAGGCTACGAACAGACCGCTGCGCGCAATGAGTTTGGGAATGTCCGTGCAATGATCAACAAACACTTACAAAACTCTGAACCAAGTGTCCAAGAAATAGCGAGCAATTTGCTTTAATTGCTACCGAAATGCACACTTCGAGACTGCCAAGGATGATTTTAGTTATCTACAGGGCCTAGACGCTGGAGAATAACCAATAGGGACTAAAGGGACTAACCGACCCCGACGTTTACATAATTAAGGTTTCAGGGATGACAGCACTAGTTTCTTTTCTCGTATCACTTCTCGGTATAGCGATTGCAGTTTGCGTACTGTTCTATAGGGTTTATTTAACCCGAAGAAAGAACAAATACTCTCCTTTCACGGAAAAGCTTTTACGTTCTCCTGGCTACACTCTTGGCCAGCAACTCGACGAACTGAAAGACGATCTAATTGGGCCTTATCTAGGCGTCGCATTTTCCCCAATTCTGCTTTTTGCCTTTTATCGCACGCTAAATTTTACGGCTTTTGTTGTGACGACAGTTATTGTCATTGGGCTAGGTGCAATTTGCCTCAAGAGACTCCTCGCCCTGTTCAACAACGCACAGGTGCTCCGATTAGGTCTAGATGGCGAAGTCTATACAGGACAGGAATTAAATTTTTTGATGCGCCAAGGGGCCTGGGTTTTTCATGATATCCCCTACCAATACGGCAATATCGACCATGTGGTTGTCTCCAAAGGCGGTATCTTTGTGGTTGAAACAAAGGCCGTCCGCAAACCAGCCAATGATGATGGAAAACGTCAGAGCAAAGTCAACGTTTCTGACGGCAAAATCTACTTTCCCCACCATGCTACTCAAGCTCCAATCGAACAAGCAAAACGTCACGCCCAGCATGTTAAAAACTATCTATTAAAAAAGACGGGGCGACAATATCCTGTAACCCCGGTTGTTGCCCTTCCCGGCTGGTACGTCAGTACCGAAAAAACAGCGGACTATCTGGTGATCAATCCGAAAAGGGGGGGCGGATTGAGGGCTTTTGTTGAAAAAGAAGTCATCCCGATTAATGATGCAGAGGTAGCGGCAAATCACATCGAAGAGTTCGCTCGTAGCATACAGTCAAAGACAGACCTTCATGATCCGGATGCTCATAAGCGCTACGATTTTTTCCTAAACCGGAAACGTGAAGACGATAAAATGTAATTTATCGAAATTAAAGGGGTCGTAACGATTATTTTTTAACCAACCGTCCCATTGCCTGTTCTGAACTCTAAACCCAAAATTCCGGGCATAAATAATGAAGCTGGCCATATCGATTATCGCCTTACTGGTATTGCTGTTTGCTCTGGACTGGCAACAACGCTGGCGGGCAGAAAATGTGATGAAAGAGCAAGGGCGTTTATCTGATTGCAGGAAAGAATCTCCCTGCGTCCTGCGTTCCGTAGAAGCCGATATCTGTAGTATTCTTTCGAACAACCGCTCCTTTTTGGGCCGAACGGTTTATCCCAAGATACACTTTAAGGCTGAAAGACGATGTGGGCGAGGCGGACATTACGACCTTTACTACTGGATATGAATTGAAGAAGCCGGTGACAACCGAGGATCACTCTCACTTGATTTCCACGGAGCGTGGCCAAACCTTCATTCGGGCGACTTTTTCAGATTGATGGAAACAACTCACGGTAAGCGTGATAATGACTTTCCTCTTCCAATCGTAAACCTTAGGAATAGTGGCAAATTATGAGCAATAAAGTACCCAGTGTGATATTCAAAACGCGTGTCCGTGGTGAAAGCGTTGGCGGGAGAAGCCCATTTATCTGGAAGGATATTTCAACGGAAGAGGTATTTGCGGGCAAAAATGTCGTTATATTTTCACTCTCGGCTATATTTACTGAAACCAGCTCCCGTAATCATTTGCCTGACTATGATGCCAAGTATGAGGAACTGAAATCACTGGGTGTTGATGAAGTGTACTGCCTGAGCGTTAGCGCTCCCTTTACCATGCTTCAGTGGGCGAAGAATTTAGGTCTTAAACATGTAAAAATGCTGCCTGATTCACATGGAAATTTTACTCGCCTGATGGGGATGCTGGTTAAAAAAGGGCCGGGTGAAGTGTCATGGCGTTATTCCGCTCACGTAATTGATGGGGAAATAAAGCAACTCTTTGCTGAAACCGGGATGATGGATGATTGCCCGGATGACCCATTTGAGTGCAGTGATGTGGACACAATGATTTCTTACCTAAAGAAATAGAGCTTCACCAATAGGATGTTGACCGAAACAGTTTCAGGTGAGCCACCCCTAACAAAACAAATTGTAGTTCCCCTGCTATATGTATGGCTGCCTGGCGACATGATATTCAGGAGAAGAACCGGGCAATGAGGTTCTTATTTAGCCTTACCGCTTTGTTAATAGCATTTCACACTTACAGTGACGAGCTACCTTCATGCATGGCAAACGCGCAAACGCAGTTAGAAATAAATCAGTGTGCAGGTATCAATTTGCTAACGGCGAGACGCACGCTTGAGAGCGTGCTTGAAAAAATCAGGCACGCTTACAAATTAGCAAGCCCTGAATTTTTGACAAAACTCGACGTTTCCCAAAAATCATGGGAGGAGAGCGTGGAAGCCAATATGGAACTGAAATATCCGCTCGAGGATAAACGCCTACAATACGGCAGTGTTTACCCAATGTGTGCCAGCGGGTTTGAATCCAGGCTTGTACTGGCCCGTGTTGAGTTTCTGAAAGAGTGGTTAAAAGGACATCAAGACGGTGACATTTGTTCAGGCTCGATTATCCACCGTCACTCTATCCAAAGGGATTGTTCCAACATCGGAAAATAGCAATTGGCAAGCAACCTGATCTCCCCACCATAACGCCCTTCAACATTGGCACAGGGTATCAGAATCTGGCATACACGCAGGGATTCATACTATATTCTGACTGACACTGGATCGGTAATAGTCGGACATAAACCCCCGACTATCAGCGACGAACCATCATCCATTTTTATTGTAATCCGCCCCTTTTTTGCAAGGAGGCCCAAACCCATTGGGCAAAAATATGTTCGATCAGCTAACACTTCTAGCCGAAAACTTTACCCTTTCAGACTCGGTGACGGGTCTGCTGGTGAATACCGGTTTTTTGCTGGCCGTAATCATTATTCTCAGGACGCTCACCGCACGCTTTATTCGGCACAAAGTGAAGGCTCCGGAGCTGAAAGGTCGCCTGCTGGCCAATACGCGCAATGGTTTTCTGTTGTTGATACTGCTGGGTCTGGCGATTATCTGGGGAGACCAGCTGCGCACTCTGGCGTTATCGATTCTGGCTATTGCCGTGGCCTTTGTAGTCGCCACCAAAGAGCTGATCTCGTGTATCACCGGCTCTCTTCTGAAAGGTGGCTCGGGGTCTTTTAACATTGGCGACCGGATTCAGATCAAGGATTTTCGCGGAGATGTCATCGACCAGAGTCTGTTGACCACGACCATTCTTGAAGTGGGCCCCGGATCCGGCGTCCACCAACGCACCGGCCACGTGATCGTGATACCCAACGCGGTATTTCTCTCTGAGCCGGTGGTCAACGAAACCTTTTCCGAGCGGTACGACTTCCATGTGTTCACCGTGCCCTTCATGCGCGAGGATAACTGGCGCGCTGCTCAGGAGGCCTTTCTCTCAGCGGCCAACCGGCATTGCCAGCCCTACCTGGAATCCGTACGCCGTCACATGAACAAAATTGGTGAACGACGGGGGCTGGAAATGCCATCGGTAGATCCTCGGGTCACGATTCAGGTGCCGGACGCCGAAGAGATCCATCTGGTGATCCGAATCCCGACGAAAGCCGGTCAACGAAGCTATCTCGAACAGCTCATACTTTCGGAAGTGTTTTTCAACAACGACTTTTCCAGCAAGCCCGCCGAGCAACAAACTGTCAGGGAGAAATAAAAAAAAGGCCCGCCACTGGTTGGCGGGCCTGACGTCATTTCGGACAGGAGTCCCAATCCGAATCAGTCGTCGCGGCTAACTTTCACAGGCTCCTGATTGCCTCTTTGAAAATAGACCTCGAGATCGCGACCACGCGCATCGTCACCTTCAATCTCGATCCTATCTCTTCGATTGATTTTAACTTCTTCGATGTCAACAATGCCGGCCTCAGCAGCTGCATTTGTATACAAATGCACATCGTCAGCTGTCATACCCCAGGCACCATTGAGACGTTTTTCACGTTCTTCATGAACGAGGTCTGGACTACCGGCACGGGTTTCAAGTTCCACATGCCAGTCCTGATCTATCCAACCCTCAACCTCCATACGTCCCGAGCCTTCAAACTCAATACTGGTAAAATGTGTGATGCCATAATCCGAGCCAACTTTGATCGCCTGACTGATATTGCCCGCCGGGTCAGCTGTATAGGCAAAAGGGGTCACAGCCAGTGTCGCAATCGTCAGTGTTGTAAGTAACAGTTTCATGTAAACCTCCAGATTGATTGATCAAAACAGGGCCAGATAAAGCACCGGGGAAACCGAACGTGACCTGACCCGCTTGATAGGCACAGTAACAAAGCCATCCTTACAGCACCCTGAGTAATCTGTTCATAGTCCATTCATGTTCTCTTTGGCAGAATGTCCTTCATGAAATATTTTTTCAGCAAGCATTGCCTGTCTCTCGCCCGTCACTACCGACACCGCTCGCCGCGATGCAGGGGCTGCTATTTTCTGGCAGCCATTCTGACACTGGGCTTTATCAGTCCCGGCTGGAGTGACGATGATGATTGGCGACGGCTCCACGAAGATGTTCAAGCGGGCAAAATCAAGCCTCTCAATGAGATTCTGGCAAGCCTTAACACGCGCTATGATGGCCAGGTTATCGATGTGGACCTGGAGGATGAGAACGGCGTGATAATCTACGAAATAGAACTGCTCGGCCCACAGGGGCAAGTGGTCGAGTTTGACGTGAATGCCGCCACGGGGGAGCTGATTGGTATTGAAGGCAGCAATATTCGCGGGATGACACGCCAGTGAAAGTCCTTTTGGTTGAAGATGACCAGCCCCTTGCAGAGGCGCTTGCCGAAGCCCTGCGGAATGTGGGTGTACTGGTTGAGATAGCACCCGACGGCAAAACTGCTGACTTTCAGGTGAGTGTCGAGTGTTACGATGCCATCATCCTTGATCTCGGCCTGCCGGACGGCAACGGTGTACAGTGGCTCTCGGGGTGGCGCGCCCGCGGTATGGACCTGCCTGTCCTCATCCTCACGGCCAGAGAGCGATGGTCAGACAAAGCCGCCGGGTTTTCGGCCGGTGCCGATGATTATGTGACCAAACCCTTTGAAACGGCCGAGGTATTACTCCGCCTGCGGGCACTGATTCGTCGCAGCCACGGGCATGCCCACCCGATTATTACAGTGGGCGACCTGACACTGGACACCCACACGGGCCGGTTCACCTATCTGGGTATGCCCGTGTCGTTATCGGCACAGGAATTCCGCCTGCTCTCCTACCTGATACATGCAGCGCCCCGGATCGTGAGCCGAACCGAGCTTTCGGAACATGTTTATGACCAGGATCAGGAACCGGACTCTAACGTCATTGATGTACAGATAAGTCGGTTGCGGAAAAAACTGGACAGCGACTCAATCCGCACAGTGCGAGGACAGGGTTACTGTTTACCGGACCATCCGACCGGCCCATGAACCGGCACCTCCTGCGCAAACTGCCGATTGCTTCCCGCATGCTGGCCACCTCGCTGATTTTGGTGGTACTCGTTATCCCGGTTGCCGGTCTGCTGCTCTCCTACAATCTTCGCGAAGCCGTCAATACCGCATTCGATGAACGTCTGGAGTCCCTGCTCAACGTGGTTTTGGCCGGCATTGAATATGACCAGCAAACAGACACACTGGCACTCAACCAGCGACTCGGCGATGCCCGCTTCGATCAGGTATTCTCCGGCTGGTATTGGCAGATTTCCGACAACGCCTCCCGGGTTCTGACCTCCCGTTCCCTATGGGATCAGCGCTTACCTCTGACAGCAGGCCCGCAACTGCAATACAGCACAATTTCCGGCCCAAACGGGGAAACCCTGCGCAAGCTGGAGCGGGATGTGCGACTGCCAAGGCTCCCGGTCACTCTGCACGTTGCGGTGGCCGCTGACCTCAGCGAAGTGGATGCCGCACTGGCCCGCTTTGAGCAACTGCTCTGGCTCTCGTTAGTGTCCCTGGGAATCTTGCTGCTGCTGGGCATCTGGTGTCAGTTGCACTGGGGACTGGAGCCGTTAAGACGTATCCGAAGCAATCTGCAGGCGGTGGAAAAGGGTGACTGTGAGCGGCTCGATACCGACCTCCCCGAAGAGTTGAACAATCTGGCAACTGCCATCAATACCGTACTGGAACGCGACCGGCAGTTGATGTCCCGCGCCCGTACCGCGGCGGGCAACCTGGCCCATGCCATCAAAACGCCCGTCAGTGTAATGATGACGACAACAGAGCAACTGCCTGCCAGTCAGCGCGAAACCATGGTATCCGAGCTGAAACGACTGAACGAGGCTGTGCGACACCACCTGGCCCGGGCTTCCGCTGCTGGCCCAGTGGTGCTGCGGCCGAGAGTGACACTATCGGTGGCACTTGAACCTGTCTTAAACGGTATTTCACGGTTGGCCGAACGAAAGAATATCGCTTTTCAAAAACCCGAAGTACCACCACTGCAGTTGCAAATCGATGCCCAGGACCTACAGGAAATTGTCGGCAATCTGCTGGAAAATGCACTGCACTGGGCCAAATCGACAGTGGTAATGGCAATCTTCAGTGAAGCGGACAACCTGCTCCTCAGCATTATGGACGACGGGCCGGGGATGTCTTCCCAGAGCCGGGATGAAGCGTTGCAACGCGGCGGTCGGCTGGATGAGCAGCGCTCTGGCTCGGGTCTTGGGCTCGCCATTGTCAGTGAGTTGATCCAACTGTATGACGGGCAATTGCAATTAAAACCGTCTCCCATGGGCGGCCTGCTGGTAACGGTATGCCTGCCCTGCCTGGCTGCTTGACGTTGACGACTGCTGCCGAGAAACCACCTCAAACATAGGCGGGGATTAAAAACGTTGTTTCAACTCAGTCGCCAGCGCCAATCCGCTCAGGTAAGCAGACTCCACCCTGCCACCCAACAGCCAGTCACCACAGACGCCCAACTGCAACTGTTCATCCATTAAACACTCCGCTTCCGGCGATACTTCAGGTGTTGCTTTGTCTATTGCTTTGGGTGTTGGCAAGGTATTGGCGTAGCGCCAGCGATGCAGTCGAGAGTACTTTGGCTTCGGCAGCGTTTTAGCCATGAGCCGTTCCAGCTCGTGCCACAGGGCCCGCTGAACCTGCCGGGAATCATCATCCAGATGCCGCTCGGCCCAGGTATTGGTTGACTGTACCAGCAGGCCACAACCGCCAGCGCGACCAGGACGGGATGACTCAAACGCCAGCCAGCCGATAGGGGAATGCTTCACCACCGCCGCCTGCCACAGACTCTGAAGCGGTTCGGCAAAGCCCAGTGACAGGCTATAACAGCCAAGCATTGTAGTACTGCACAACTGCTCGTAACCGGTAAATGATGACGGCAGCAGTGCCGCAGACTGTGGCGCCGGCATGCTACAGACGACCCAATCAAAAGGGCCGTGACTGGCACCGCTGTGATCCCGCAACCTCCAACCGGTGATCGTTTTTTCAAGTGACTCAATCGCAGTATCCAACATCAGATTTTTGCCCTCGGCGGCAAGCTGGCACAGGGTATTCATGCCGGGAACCGCCACGTAATGGGGTTCAAACCAGTCGCGCCGGTAGGGTTTTCGGTCATCTCCCAATGTAGTAACCCGCGGGTGCCATTCGGCCACCCGGCCTGCGGCAATCAGTGGTTTCAGGTAGTTCTGAAAGGCAACTGAGCGGGCAGTGAAGAATTGCGCACCGTAATCAAACTGGAAGTCCTCCCCGGTACGTGTGGCGATACGCCCACCGACGCGAGGAGACTTATCGAAAACCGTCACCTCGGCAAAACCATTCAGTTCACCCGCCAGGGTCAACCCGGACAGGCCGGCCCCGATAATCGCCAGACGGGGGAGCTCGGTTAGAGAAGGCATCATCCCGCGTCTTCTCCCGGCATCACAATGCAATCACTGCATAGCTGACCAGGGATAACAGGGCCAGCGCACTGGCGTGAACTCTGAGCCGGTAAAACCAGGGTTCGAGCAGTTGCTGCCTGACCAGAACCGTATCAATCCACAACAGGTAGACGAAGCAAAACAGCAATATCACTACACTCCATAACAGGGTCGACAGAAGGGATGCCCAGGACAGCAGGGCAATAATATTGCTGTGCAGGAACAGGTTCAGCGAGCATTGCCTGAACAAAAAAACGCCCCAATGAATACCGGCAACAAACGAAACAATCACCACGCTGTAGCCCATCAGCAGGGTTTGGACATCAAAGGCGAAAAATGTGCTGCTCCCTGTGAGCAGCCGATAACAGGGGAAAAACAGGAATGGCAATATACCACTGTAGGTGAATAGCCTGGCCACGATCTCTTTGCTTGTCGAACTATCGCTCAATGGTTTCCTCTCTGATGCTCTTGCGCCGGCTGCGCCGACACCTTTCGGAACAATATTTCACATCCTGCCAGACACGCCACCACTTTTTCCGCCAATGGAAAGGCCGACGGCAGACCACACAGATTTTGCCGGGCAGATCAGCTTTTTCCGGCATGCTGCCAACCCGTTCGCCTCACCATTCCAATCACCAGGGGATTTCCCTGCCCTGCCAATCAAGGTATAGCGCGTGGCCGACCGGTGTCATATTTTCAACAATGGACAGTAACTGTTCGGCCACAAAATCGGCAGAAAACAGTTTGCCTTCCGGTACGTTCCCCTGGAACGGTCTGGACAGTGCTGTGTCGGTGGTGCCTGGATGAAAGGCCACCAACTGCACATTTTTTGCCCGCCTGGCGTATTCGACTGAAGCAGTCTGAACCAGCATATTCAGGGCCGCCTTGGAGGCGCGATAGCTGTACCAGCCACCCAGCTTGTTATCACTGATACTGCCAACCCGGGCACTGAACAATGTCAGGGTGCAGACCTGTTCACCGCGCAGGGAACCCACGAGATGCTTCAACCACAACAGGGGGGTGAACGTATTGGCCCTGAACACCGCATCAATACTGGCCAAGTCAATTTCTTCAAGCCGCTTTTCGGGACGAATGCTGTCACCCTCGTGGAGCATGCCGTTACAGATAAATACCCGGGAGAATTCACCGGGTTCATTATTGAGCAATGCAACCGTCCCGGCGATACCCGCTTCTGAATAGTCACACGTCAGCCAGCTCACCCGCGCCGGCAAAGCGACCTCGGCGGGACTGCGACTGACAGCATAAATCCTCGCAATGCGCTGATCGCCACTGAGTCGGCAAATCAAACGCTGGGCAATGCCACTGGAGGCACCGATCACCAAGGCTGTTGAACTCATTGCTGGGACCCCCGTGACCGATATGACCGGTCATCAACTACCCGGCTGGACATCTTCCACATCGCCCGCCTGAGTCCCCTGTCGATCAACCGGCATGCGCCAGAGCTTGCCATCACATACGTAAAAATACGGGCAATCCCGCATGCAGCCCCGGCAGGGCAACCTTTCAACGGTTTGTTCAGAAAGTGAAGGCATCGCTTGATCCTTGGTTAATGAGTCAGTGTACGCTGATATGTCCCGATCGGTTCAGCCTGACCCGATACACCGCCGGCAGGTGAATTTTTTATCGTGAAGCCATGGTTTTTGTCACTGTCCATGGCTTAGTCTTGACGGAAGTAAAAACCTGTCTGGCCATATTGCGCCAGAGGGGAACAACCGGCGAGGCCTTTTGAGCACGTGGAAACAGACAAACTGGAACAATTGAGATCCGGCGACCCGGTACTTTTTGCAGAGCTGGTTCGCGACCACCACCGCGCCCTCATCGCCCTTACGGTTCCCATTGTCGGTATCAGCGAAGCGGAAGAAGTGGTGCAAAACGCCTGGCTGAAGGCCTACCAGGCCATTAGCAGCTTTGCAGGGAAATCGGCGATCCGCACCTGGCTGGGCAGTATCGCCATCAATGAAGCAAAAATGCAGCGGCGCCAGAGGAAGCGGGAATTATTGTTCAGCGACCACGGCGACGAGAACCAGAATATAGAAGATGGTCTGGCACAGAGGTTTACCGAGCGCGGCCACTGGCAACACCCTCCGGCCCATTGGCATACAGATTCTCCCGAGAGCCTGCTGACTGGTGAGCAGCTGGCCGAATGTCTGGAACGACTGCTAGCCGCCATGCCAGACAACCAACGCTGTATTCTCGAAATGCGGGATGCCAGCGGACTGTCTTTTGAGGAAATCTGTAACGCACTGACGGTTTCTGCATCTAATGCGCGAGTGCTCCTGCACCGTGCGAGAACACAATTGTTCAAACTTGTTGACCATTATGAGGAGACTGGCGAGTGCTGAGCTGCCGCGACTTTGTGAACAATGCGGATCAATTACTGGATCGCGATTTGCGTGTTTCCACACGTATCTCCCTGCAGATTCACCTGTTGCTCTGCCGGCACTGCCGCCGCTATCTCAAACAACTGCACAGACTTGTCGAAGCCATTCCCTTTATGCACAACAAAGCCACGGAAGAGGAAGTGCGCAAAGTAATGGACGGTGTTCATTCCCGCAGCAACCTGTAGTTCCCGCAGCAACCTGTAGTTCCCGCAGCAACCTGTAGTTCCCGCAGCAAAAGGCCCCGTCCCAGGCAAAGGCAATACAAACGCTGCCTGCATCCGTAACAAATTCCTTTTAACCGCATCAGTTAGGCAGATTGCCGACAACATTTGTTGTGTATTTCCTCACCGTGAAAACGTTTCCGGCGCAGATGCAACCGGCAATCGCATCCTGTTAACGGTTGAAAAAACGTCATCAAAACCCGTTATGCGCTGTAACAAAAAACATCCGACGGCATCTCAATGCGGACACCTTACATAAACAAAACAAGGAACTGACCATGAAACAACTCACCAAAAACACTTTCAAATCCACTCTTGGCATGGCCTTTATCTCCACCAGCCTGATTCTCCCCATGGCCAGTATGGCCGACAACCCCTTCGCTGCGACCGATCTCGGCAACGGCTATCAGCTCGCGGGCAAACATGCCGACGACAAGCCCGGGGAAGGCAAATGCGGCGAGGGCAAATGCGGTGAAGCAGACGCTGCCCCAAAGTCTGAAGAGGGCAAATGTGGGGAGGGCAAGTGCGGCGAAGAAAAACCAGCACCGAAATCCGAAGAGGGCAAACGCGGTGAAGGAAAGTGTGGTGAGGGAAAATGTGGTGGTCAGTAATTCTCCCGTTTACTACTGATTTCAAACTTCATGAGGGCGGCCAAGTGGTCGCCCTTCATCCCTACTCCTGATATTCAATCAATCCGGTAAACCATCATGACCACAATGCCATTTATTCAACGGATTCACAGGGGACTCAACGCAACCCGTCAGGCAGACTTTCTCGCCCCACTGCTGCTGCGATTTTTTCTGGCACCGGTCTTCATCACGGCGGGCCTGACCAAACTGCTCGCCTTCGAGAGCACCGTCAACTGGATGGGCAACCCGGACTGGGGGCTGGGGTTGCCACTTCCCTGGCTAATGGCAGTTCTGGCCACCGCCACAGAGCTGGTTGGCGGCTGCCTGCTGTTGTTCGGGTTGGCGACACGACTGATTGCTATCCCGCTGATGGCAACCATGCTGGTGGCCGCCTTTGCCGTCCACTGGGACAACGGCTGGTTCGCCATTGCCCCCTCCGACCCGTCAACCAGTATGGTCCGCCCCCTGGCCGCCATCGGCATTCCAGCGGCGGAACAGAGTCTCGAAAACAGCAAGGCAGTGGGTGAACGATTGTCAGCTGCCCGACAGATTCTTCGGGAACATGGCAACTACTCATGGCTTACCGGCAAGGGCAACATTGTCATTCTGAACAATGGCATCGAGTTCGCAGCCACCTACTTCATCATGCTGCTGTCACTGTTTTTTACGGGCGGCGGCCGCTACTGCAGTGCAGACTACTGGATAGGTCGTCGGTGGCTCAGTAACAGTGACTGACGTCCGGCGTTTACCTCTCGTGCTGTTCAATGGTTGGCCAGCACAGCCTCCAGCACCACTCCGAAACAGGAAAATATCCGATTGGGGAGAAAATTACCCTAGAATAGCGCCGGTATCAGACGTTGATGATCGCTGTTGAGGAGAAGTCGTGTATGGAGGTGGACCATGTTGTCAAAGTGGTCGATATGGGTATCGATACCCATCAGGAATCCGTTGTGTACATGCGCAAGGATTCGCCGGTTTGTCAGTCGGAAGGGTTCTCTGCCAGCAGTCGCCTGAGACTGAAAAGTAATGGTCATTCGCTGATTGCCACCTTGAATGTAGTGGACAATCACATTCTGCCCGAGGGTTGTGCCGGCCTGTCGAAGGTCGCCATGCATGACTTGCAGATCAAAAGTGGCGACACGGTGAAAATTCATAACGCGCCATTGCTGAACTCACTGAGCCTGGTCCGCAAGAAAATATACGGCCATAAGCTCAGCGAATCCGACATCAAAAGTATCATCACGGATATCAGTGGCCACCACTATACCGACGTTGCCATCGCCAGTTTTCTCAGTGCATGTGCGGGCAACAGGCTGGATGTAGACGAAATTATCAGCCTCACCAAAGCGATGGTCGAATGCGGCAAACAGCTTGAATGGCCGGGCCACCTTCGTATTTTCGACAAGCATTGCATCGGTGGCTTACCGGGCAATCGCACCACACCGATTCTGGTATCCATTGTCAGTTCAGCGGGATTGATTATCCCGAAGACGTCCTCGCGGGCGATTACCTCGCCATCGGGCACCGCAGACACCATGGATACTCTGACCAACGTCAACCTCAAGCTGGAGGAAATCCGCCATGTGGTCGGTGCCACCGATGCCTGTCTGGTGTGGGGCGGCGGGGTCAGCCTGAGTCCGGTTGATGATCTGCTGATTCGGGTGGAGCGGGCACTGGACCTGGATGGCGAAGGCCAGATGATCGCGTCAGTGTTATCCAAAAAAATAGCGGCTGGCTCAACCCACGCGGTAATCGATATCCCCGTTGGCGCAACAGCAAAAATCAGAACCCAGGAAGAAGCCGAAAAGCTGGCATCCATGTTCACCCTGGTGGGGGCTGCCTGCGGTATTCAGCTGCGCTGTTTGATTACCGATGGCAGTGCACCAATTGGTTATGGCATCGGCCCGGTTGAGGAGGCTCGGGATATTTTATCCGTACTGCAATGTCAGGCCGACGCACCTCAGGATTTGCGGCAACGTTCGCTGTTTCTCGCTGCCAACCTGCTGGATATGGCCCAGGGCGACGGGGTTGAAGCCGGTATCCGTCAGGCCACTGAAATACTGGAGAGCGGGCAGGCATGGCGACAGTTTCAACGTATCGCCAAGGCCCAGGGCGGCCTGAAAACCCTGCCCAATGCCCGTTTCCAGCATATTGAGGCAGCCGATCGGGATGGCGTGGTCACGGCAATCGACAACCGAAGACTGGCCAGAGTGGCAAAACTGGCTGGCGCACCGACTGATCCGGCAGCAGGACTTCGCCTGGCGGCCTCACTGGGGGGGCCTGTCACTAAAGGACAGCCACTCTTTACTCTGTTCTCCGAGAGCCAGGGAGAACAGGACTACGCGATGGCTTTTTACCGGGATAATGGCCCTGTGTTTACCATTGAGGAGCTGTCATGAACTCTACCAATCAGCATCCGCTCCTGTTGTTCTCCCTTGATGACCATCCCCTGCTGGTACCCCTCTGCCGCGAACTGGCAGCGACCCCGGGAACGCTCGAGACTCGCCTGTTTCCGGATGGGGAAACCTATCTCAAGGTTGTCACACCGGTGGCCGGCCATCACTGTATTGTGGTGGCGAACCTGGCCAACCCGAACGATAAATTTCTTTCGCTGATCTTTCTGCTGGATACCCTGCGGGAATTGGGGGCAAGCTCGGTGGGACTGGTCGCCCCCTACCTGTGCTACATGCGGCAGGACTGCCGTTTCCATAAGGGCGAAGCGGTCACCTCGCGGTTGTTTGCCCGCATGCTGTCAAACCATATCGACTGGCTGGTGACAGTGGACCCACACCTTCATCGCTACCATTCGCTGGCCGATATCTACAGCGTACCCAGCGTCAGAGTTGAAGGCACAACGGCACTCACTGACTGGCTGACCACTCAATCCTCCCTGTTACTGGTCGGGCCGGACAGTGAGAGCGAACAGTGGGTATCACGGGTTGCCCTGGCCAGTGGACACCCCTATGTGATCGGCGAAAAGCAGCGGCACGGCGACCGCCATGTGGTGGTCACACTCCACGACCTTTCAGGCTATCAGGATCGAACAGCAGTGATCATTGATGATGTCATCTCCAGTGGCCAAACCATCCTGAAGTGTCTTGAGGCAGTCCGGCAACAGGGTATAACCCGGGTTAAATGTGCGGCGATCCACGGTATTTTTGCCGACGGTGTCGATGAGCTGCTGTTGCAGGCCGGCCTGACGGAACTGGCCACCGGCAACACCATTCCCCACCCCACCAACAGTATTGATGTGACGCCCCTGTTGGTTCCCGCCATTCAGCAATGTTTGGGAATTGGGGGCAATCAGGGTTCCGGCAACAGATAAAAGGGTCAGGCCACCCGGGCAACAACAGCAAACAACGGGTCGCCGTATGGAGGACTCCGATCCATCAGCTCAATCTGCCTGTAGCAACCGGCCTCCTCAAGAAAGGTCTTGATCAGATAGGCGCGCTGCTCATCATTCAGATACAACCAGGCAGCAGTCGCCTTCGACTCAAAGTAGCGATTTGAATAGGTGATAATCAACGGGGCATCAGGCTTGAGCACCCGACCCGCATCCCGCAGCACCGCGACAGGATCCGTCAGATAATCAATCGAGACACAGATCAATACGGCATCAAATTCCCCGTCGACAAACGGCAGTGAAGGTTCACGGTTCAGATCGTGCACCACCCACTGGTCGAGCTGTGGATTCCGCGCCATCTCCCGGTCGTTCATACCCAGACCGACCACGCGACTGAGCGCCAGCTCCTCGGGCAGATGGCTGAGCCAGCTGCTCATCAAATCCAGCACCGTCGTGCCGGCAGACAGGTATTCGCGGTACAGTTCAGTCACCCGGTCAATCGCATCGGGATCAATATGGCTGACAAAGCGCGGAATCCGGTAGAACTGGTCATCCGGGGCCTCGTCCATGCGCCGGAACGTGCTGTCGGTCAGCTGGATTTTATACTTCTTGTCGAAACGCATGAACAGCAGACTAAACCAGACCCAATCACCGGTAAACCTTTCGATTCAGGAAGTGCCAGGCACTGTTATCAACCGCTGCAAAGTGCTACGTTTAATAGCCGAATAATAATTCACCGGGAAAGCCCTCCGGTTTTGTCACTGTCGTGGTTAGAGCAGACATTATGAAAATATCCACCACCCAACAGGGCAACCCTGCCAACCGCAAAATTGATCCACGTTTCGAGGCAGCTCTCGAGGCAATTGACCGGCAGCACTTTATCAATTGCGAAAATGGATCGCTGGTGGCGGGGGAAAGTATTCCCACTACAGAAGTACTGAAACAGATCTTCAGTGTGCTGACTTTACCGAACTACCCCCGGGTTCTGCATGTGGGTGCAGGGCTTGGCTACCCCTGTGCGGTACTGGCCAAAATCGCCAGCAAGGTCATCGGTATCGAGAAAGTCGCCTCCCTGGCCGATGCCGCAATGGACAAGCTCAGCCAGCTGCAACTGAAAAATGTCATTGTGCTGCACGGCGAAGGCGAAGAGGGCTCGGCACAGTTTTCGCCCTTCGACATCATCATGGTCACCACACCCGGCCTCAAGACACTCTCGACCCTGCTCCACCAATTGGCCCCGGGCGGTCAGCTGGTGTGTGTTGAACGAACGGAATCGACACTGTTGAAACTGGTCAAGTACGTTCAGGACGAACAGCAGAAAATCCATCGCATTGAACAGGGGCTGGTGAGCTTCGACAACAAAAGTGACCAGACCCTGATTGAACTCGGCATCGTCAACCGGGAAATTCTCAACGAGGCGAAAATCCGCGCAAAAACCAACAACAGTCTGATTATCGATGAAGTCCGACAACTGATAAATGTGGATGATCTGGCGTTATACCGTTCTCTGGCCAAACGCTATAACCTGGAGCTGGGCAACGTCGATATTTTGCTCAGGCGACTGGACCCCGCCATTTTCAATCGGTTTTCCCAGGCCTTTCTCGATCATCACCGCCTCATACCCCTGTTCACCGATCACGACACCCTCAGGGTCGCCACCAGTGATCCGGATGCCTCGATGGATGAAATTCAGCAGGTTTTCCCTCGGCACAGACTGGTAAAAATTCTGGTCACACCCACAGACTTCAGACGTCTCTGGTCCGCCACTGACCTCTCGGTTCAGGCTCACACCACCCCCCTGCCCGACTATGAAGAAAAGGTCCTTGCAGAGAAAGATCAGGACCTGCTGGGCAAGACCAGGCCGGAAGTGGGCGCCCATCTGATCTCGCTGTTTGAAGCCATGTTGCTCGATGCCGTGGCCGAGCGCGCCAGCGACCTTCACATTGAGCAGTATCATCGCACCGTGAGAATTCGCCTGCGGGTGGATGGTGAACTGCGCGACCTGCCGCACTACGAGATCACCCCCGGCGAACTGCGCGGTCTGATCAATGTGATCAAGCTCCGCGCCGACCTGAATATCGCCGAACGTCGTTTGCCCCAGGGTGGCCGCTCAAGACTGCGAGTGGGGGACGCCCTGTTCGATTTGCGGATTCAGGTACAGCCCTCATTGCACGCCGAGCATGTGGTGATCCGCCTGTTACCGCAGAATTCCGAGCTGATCAGCATCGATAAACTCGGGCTGTCCAGCGTCATTGCCGACAACTACCGGCGGTTACTGCGCAACCCCGCGGGTCTGGTACTGGTGGTTGGTCCCACCGGATCGGGCAAAAGCACCACACTGTATGCCGGCCTGCAGTTACTGGCCGATGACGGCACCCGAAAAGTGATTACCGTGGAAGACCCAATCGAATACTCCATCACCAACATCCAGCAAACCCGGGTCAGGCCGGAGATCGGCTTCAGCTTTGCCGATGCCATGCGCTCCTTCGTCCGCCAGGATCCGGATGTCATCCTGGTGGGTGAAATCCGTGACAACGAAACCGCTGTGGAGGCCATGCGGGCCTCTCAGACCGGCCATGTGGTGCTCTCTACGCTGCACTGCAACGATGCTGTCGACGCCATGCAACGGCTCTATGACCTGGGTGTTCACCCGAACTCGCTGGCCAGTGAACTGCTGGCGGTAATCGCCCAGCGGCTGGCAAAACGTATTTGTCTCAACTGCCGGGTTCCGGCAGAACCGGATGAAGCAATTCTTCAGGAAGTGTTTCCCGATGGCACCCCCCACAGTTTCCGCTCCTTTATCGGCAAGGGTTGTGAGCAGTGTAATGACAGCGGCACCCACGGCCGCATGGGGGTTGTGGAATACCTGCACATCGACCCGGAGTTGCGCAATGCCATCGCCCGCCAGATTCCGGTGGGAGAGCTGCGCAAACTGGCACTGGACTGCGGACTGGTAACCATGCGCGACAGCGCTCTGGACCACGTTATCCAGGGCAACATCCCACTCTCCGAATTACCCCGTATTCTCCCGGCCGAGCGGATGGCACCCGAAGCCCGCTGGCAGTGGGAAAAACCCTCCTGAGACATTGATCATGAATGACAAAGCCATACAGCGGCCCAGCGCCGAGAACCTCTACCGGGACGAGCTGGAACGACTGATCAGTTGGGATCCGGGTCCGGCACCACCGGGCTGGAAGATGTCTCCATTCGCCGTGGAAAAATTCATCCTCGGCGATGACAAGCTGGGCATTCAGCGAAAATTTGTCGCCCAACGTGAACTGGTGACACGGATTATTATCAGTCTCGCCACCAATCGGGGAGCCATGCTGATCGGCGAACCGGGCACAGCCAAATCCTGGCTGTCGGAATTATTGGCCAGTGCCATCTCCGGTCAATCCATCCTCACCATTCAGGGCGGGGCCATCACCAATGTCAGTCAACTGCTCTACAGCTGGAACGAAGCCTTATTGAAGAGCGCGGGGCCAACGCCCGAGGCATTGATTCCCAGCCCGGTTTATCAGGGCATGATGGAGGGTCAGCTGGTGCGTTTCGAAGAAATCGCCCGCTGCCCCCAGCACATCCAGGATGCCATGCTGTCGATCATGTCAGAGAGGCAGATCCTGGTGCCTGAGCTCGGCCGCGAAAACGGCGTCCTCTTCGCCCGCGAGGGTTTCAATATCATTGCCACGTCCAACTCCCTGGACCAGGGCGTCAATGCCATGAGTGCCGCCCTCAAACGTCGCATGAACTTCGAAACCATACCGCCGATTCGGGAACTGCAGGACGAAATCGAGGTGGTTGCCAGCGAATCGGAAAAACTGATTCGTCTGTCCGGTGTCGATGTGAAGCCCGATGCCCAGATCATCGAGGTACTGACGACGATTTTCCACGAGCTGCGCAACGGGCAGACGCTGGATGGACGCAGTACCGACCGACTTGCAGCCACCGTGATGTCCACCGCAGAGGCCGTGTCTGTAGCCCACGCCATGGGCGTGCACGCCTACTACTATCGCAACGGCAAGATGGAGATGGGCGACCTGGTGCACTTCCTGATAGGAGCGGCCCTGAAAGACAACAAAGACGATCGGCGGCGCATGAAACACTATTTTGAAACCGAAGTGGCCGTCAAGGAAGGCACACACTGGCAAGCGGTATTTGAGCAGCGGCGGTTACTGTAAACCCGCTAGAAGAGAGGGCAGGGCTCAAACCGTCTTCATAAATCCAGGTATCGGAAACTGCTGTCGCCAGTGCCGGAAAGTAGCAGTATCAGAATAATCAGCGAGGCATAAAAAAACCCGGTCAGTCCACCGAGAAACCAACCCGGCAATCGATATTTCAGAAGGTTCAGGCAGCCATGACCTGTAACCCCTTCGGCTATTTACAAACAGTCCTTCTCTCGCGGATTGCATCGCCAAAGGCCCTGAACAACGCTGCATAGAAAACATCCTCAGAATATTGCCACTCGGGATGAAATTGCACACCGACGGCGTAGCGATTGTGGTCGACCAGTCTCACCGCTTCCACCAGCCCGTCGGCGGCAACGGCCTCCACCTCCAGGCTTTCCGCCAACCGGTGGATACCCTGACCGTGAACAGAGTTGACCCGAGCTTCACGGGAACCGGCAAGAGTCGCCAGTAGCCCACCCGGCGTCAGGGTAATGTTGTGGGCATAATCGTACTGGCCTTCTCTGGGGAGACTCCGGTCTTCCCGGTGATCGAGCATCCCCGGCACTTCATGTACATACTGATAGAGTGAACCGCCAAGGGCCACATTCAGTTCCTGCATGCCGCGACAGACTGCAAAGAGTGGAATGTTTCGTTCGATGGCGCGGCGAATCAACGGCAGGACGCTGGCGTCGCGCTGGGGATCCAGCAGGTTACCGGAACGACTTGGCTGACCATAGTACTGCGGGTTCACGTTGGAAATATTGCCCGTGAGAAACAGCCCATCAAGCGAGTCCAGCACCTCATCCAGGACGCAGATGTCCGCGAGGGAATGCAGATCCCGGCCAGCACCCACCGCAGGTAGCAGAACAGGTCTGACGCCGGCACCATGGGCCAAGGCATTGATATATTTTTCGCCGCTGCCATGGAAGGGATGCAGCCCCTGCATCACCACATCACAGGGAATACCCACCACCGGCCAGTGTCCAGCCATGTTCACCTACTCCTGAGTTGCACGTGGACAATCCACCGCACCTTGTTTGCACTGCTTAAATAACACCCTCTGCCTTTAGCTGCTGCAGGGCAGCTTCATCCAGCCCCAACAACTCACCCAACACCTCGGCGTTGTGACTGCCCACCTCGGAGCCGGGCCAACTGGTGTTGCCGGGGGTCTCGCTAAGTCGGGGGATCATCGCGGGAATTTTCAGCGGCTCACCATTGATCTCCACCTGCTCGAACAGGCCCCGCGCATTGAAGTGGGGATCCGCCAGCATATCGCCGGCGTGATAAATCGGTCCTGCGGGCACCCGCTGTTCGGCCAGCAACGTCAACAGTTCTGCACTGGGAAGTTCGCGGCACCAGGCCGACAAGGCGCTGTCGATCTCCTGCTCGCACTGCACCCTGCCAGCATTATCGGCGCAGCGGGGATCTTCTGCCAGATCCGGTCTGCCCGCCGCCAGCATCAAGCGTTTGAAGATGGAGTCGCCATTGCCGCCGATCACCACGTACTTGCCATCGGCGCAGCGGTAGGTGTTGGTGGGTACGATACCGGTCACCGTGGTACCGGAGGGTTCCCGGATGATACCGGCGCCATCGTATTCCGGCACCACAGCCTCCAGCAGATTGAACATCGCTTCGTAGAGCGCCACATCCACCACCTGCCCCACGCCGCTGGATTGTCTGGACAGCAGCGCCAGCGCCACACCGAATGCTGCATGCAACCCGGCGATACTGTCGCCAATGCTGAGATTGGGTCGCACCGGGGCCTCGCCGGGAAAGCCATTCAGGTAACGAAAGCCACTGATCCCTTCACACACCGAGGCAAAACCGGGCCTGTTTGCATAAGGGCCGGTTTGCCCGTAGCCGGAAATACGGGTGTAGACCAAACCGGGGTTGGATTGCTTGAATTGCTCCGGTCCCAGCTCCCAGGCTTCCATGACCCCCGGCCGGAAATTCTCGATCACCACGTCGGCCCCGTCGATCAGCTGCTTTGCCAACTGCCGCCCCCGCGCCGTCTTCAAATCCAGGGTAATGCATTTCTTGTTGCGCCCGAGGCTCCGCCACCACAGGGATGTACCATCCCTGACCTCCCGCCAGTTGCGCAGCGGGTCGCCCTTCCCGGGGGGTTCGATCTTGATCACCTCGGCCCCGAAATAGGCCAGCAGCGCCCCGGCAAAGGGTCCGGCCAATAATTGACCGAGTTCGATCACCCGGTATCCCGACAAAGGCTTCATCTCAGTCACAGCTTTCTCCCGCTTATAGCAACACAGCCAACAGCAATGGTACGGCAACCAGCGCCATGACTGTGGAGGCCACCACAATACCCGCCACGGCCGTCGGCTCCCGGTCATACTTCAGGGCCAGCAGATAATTGAATACCGCCGCCGGCATAATGGCCTGCAACAGCACCACACCCCGGGCAGTGCCGGTGATGTCCAGACACTCGACCACCCACCATGCCATCACCAGACCGCCGCCAATTCGCAGTGTCGAGTAACCCAGGCTCCGCCACCATCCCGACGTGCTCAGCGTGGAGAGGGAAACGCCCAGCGTGATCAGCATCAGTGGAATAGTAAACCCGGCCAGCAGTTCGACAGACCGGTCAAGCCATTGCGGCAAGGCGATATTACCCACCAGAAGAACGAGCCCAATAATGACCGCAAGTATTAACGGCTGAAAGGCAAAGCCTTTCAATATTGACCAGATATTGCCGGATTGCCTGTCGAGCAGCGGGATGCCAAATACCATCATGGCAGTCATCTGTACGATGAAAAAGCCCACCGCCAGCGCCAACCCTTCCTGGCCAAAGGCAAACAGACAAAGCGGCAACCCCATATTGCCATTGTTGGGAAACGTCACCGATGGCAACAGCGCCCGGATATCGCCACCGGTGGCACGAATGGCCCCCCAGCCCAGCAGTGCTGAGCCGGCCAGAACAAGCACCGCGGCACCGGCAACCTCGGCAAACTCCGACCCTGAAATCTCCGATCGACTGATCGCGGAGACCACTAGGCAGGGCGCACCGATATTCATTACGGCACGGGTGACGAACTCCGCGGCGTAGGGCACCCGGGAACGGCCCCAGCAATAACCAATGGTGATGGCGATCAATACCGGCGCCATCACATTCCAGAGAGCCAGAAACATTATTTGTTGATCCCCGATGATTCATCTGTCCGCGGCGTTATACTGCACTTGTGCAGCGCGTGAAAGTGCAACATACCGCAAGGAACTTTCACCTGCCAGTCATCTCTAAGACCGCTAGCATTACTGGGCTTTTCACTATGGGGTATCCACTAAAATACACTACCGGCGCGTTGATGCTACTGCTTACCTTTGGCAGTCTGCCCGCTGCTCAAGCTGACACCCCGGCTGACCTACCGGAAACAGTCACTGATGGACAGGGCCCTGAGCAACACGAACCCGCCCGCCAGGCTATCGAGAGTGACCCGGCTCACGATGAAACCACTGCTCAGGCAGAAAAACCCGACCTCCAACCAACCGAAGCCGCCGAAGCCGCCGAAGCCGCCGAAGCCGCGCAGATTATTGCCGATTACCAGTCGGCTATTGACCGACGCGAAGCACTGGCCGGCCCTTTTGATCCAGAGTTATCCGAGCTGACTTTTGCGCTGGGCAGAACCCTGCAGCGCCAGAACCGCCTGGAAGAAGCTATTCAGGCCTTCCGTCATGCCATGTACGTGAATCGCGTTAACAACGGCGTTTACAGCCTGTCCCAGGAACCGATGTTGCGCGGCATTATCAATACCCACATCCAGCTCGGGTTTATCACTGAAGCCGCCGAAGCCTACCAGAAACTACTCTGGCTGCACCGCAAAACCTATGGTGCCGATGATCCCCGCACACTCCCTCTGTTGGACGAAATCGGCCAATGGCACTTGCGGGCCTACAATGCCCGGGGGCGCAGAGACGATATCTACCATCTGAATATTGCCCACGGCGTCTACAACCAGGCACTGGTCATCACCGCACAGCAACACGGCGAGGATCATCGCAACATGACCGGGCTGTTGTACAACTCGGCAATGACGGACTACTACCTAGACAGACATCAGAAAAAATACGCCAACAGTTGGGAGAATACAGACCTCCTGTCTGAGCGGTTTCAGCAGGCGCGCTGGGTGGCCGACGACCCCTTCCTCAGCAAAAACTATTTTCAGAACGGTCGCCGGGCTAATGCCAAGATGATTGATATTCTGGAACAGGATCCCTCGGCATCCGCGGCCGACAAAGCCACCGGTTATATCAAAACCGGTGATTGGTTTATGCTATTCAATCTGACCGGCCCGGCCATCGACAACTACCAAAAAGCCTACCGCGTCTTGCAGCAGACGAATGACGCAGCACTGATTGCCGCGTTGCTGGGTGAGCCGAAAATGCTGCCCAGACCGATCGATTCGGGCATTATGGAGACCGAACCCGTGCTCACTGCCACCTCCACCGAACGCTCGCCAGCACAACCGGAAACCTCAATGCCTGACATCACCGAAGCTGTGACCAGCCCGTCAATACCCGCGGCCTATGTGATGCTTGCCGTTGATATCTCCGAAAAAGGGCAACCCCGCAAAATCACAACATTGAGCGTTTCCCCGGAAGGGGGTGACGGGCTGGAACGCAGGGCAAGGAAAACCATTATTGATACCAAATTCAGACCGCGCTTTGACAATGGCCAGCCTGTGCCAACTGAAGCATTGCCGGTCAAGGTCCTGATACAGTAGTCTCCCAATGATGAATCGATCCTTTCTCATAATGTTGCTCAGCGCTGGCCTGCTCAGTGCGTCGGGATGTCAAAGTCCGACCCAGTCCACCACGGCGCAATCTCAGCAGCCACCACAACCGCAAGCCCAGTCGCCGGCAACAGAGGAGGCCAGCGAGCAGGACAGTCCTCTGGAAACGGCTTCGACGACAGGCGCGAGCCAGTCCAGTGACACCAGTGAGTCCAGCGAAATGCCTGAAACCAACCCCGATCAGGGTAGTCCGGCAAGCCAGACATCGCCCCCGCCGGGTGGCGCACTCAGCGCGGATGAGGAAGTTGCCGTTCTCGATCAACAGCTGGATGCCTCCATGGCCGAGTTTGACGGTATGATTATGGATGCTCGGGCCGCCGCTGCCGAGCGGGAACAGGACAGCGACAGTGAAGGGGCACCCGCCGACGCGGGAGGCCCCCTGTTTGAAGAGGCAGATATCACCGAGGAGCTCGGGGGCGGTCCATCAGGAAGACCCGGCGATGAAGAAGCCAGCGGCCCGGACGGCGCCAGCGAACCACCATCGGGACAAGCCACCACCTACGGTGGAGACGGTGCAATCATCGGTCGTAGCGGAGGCAGTACGGTTCCTGCAAATATTCCCGATGGCCACGATGACGATATTGTGGCTCGCCAGATCCGTGAGGCAGCCATGAAAGAACAGGACCCGGTGTTGAGAGAAAAACTCTGGGACGAGTACCGCAAATATAAAGAGGGGCGATAACAGGTTGGCCAACTGGAAGTATCTATTACAACGGGTGTTCGTATTATCTGCGCTGCTGTTATTGGCTGCCTGCAGTACTAATCGCGTCACCAGTACGGTTGTGACCCCGCTGGAGCAGCAGACTGCGCCTGTGGTTGAGTCACAGCTACTCGACCTGGCAGTCATGCCTTTCGACCCCGGTCTGGAAAACATCGAATCGGACGATACCAGTGTCTCGCCAACCGTGCGCACAGCCGAAGCACAGTATCTGCCAAACCAGCTGGCCGCGACCATTCAAAAAACCGGAGCCTGGGGCGCGGTGAGATTGGTGCCCGGTAGGGAAACGGTCGCAGAGGTTTATGTGGCCGGGAAAATTGTCGCCTCCAACGGCGAAACACTGGCACTGGATATCACCGTCACCGACTCCAGCAATCGCCACTGGTACACCAAGTCCTACACCGAAACGGTGGGCAACTATGCCTACAACCGGCAAAACCAGTTACAGCGAGACCCCTTTCAGGGTCTCTATAACCGGATTGCCAACGACCTGCTGGAATACCGCCAGCAGATGAGTGCAGAAAATGTCAAAAAACTGCGCACCATAGCGGAACTGCGTTTTGCGCGGGACTTTTCCCCGGAGGCGTTCAGCGACCATATCAGGGAGACACCGGGTGGCCAGCTGGAAATCAGCCGTTTGCCGGCAGAGAATGATCCTATCCTGCAACGCATCCGGCAGATTCGCCAACGCGACTACCTTTTCATCGATACCATGCAGGAACATTACGATGCATTTACCCGCCGTATGGACAGCCCCTATCAGGAATGGCGAGCAGCCAGTTACAACGAGCTCGTGGCGCTCAGAGAATTGAAACGCCAGTCCCGCAATCGCACTATCGGCGGGGTAGCCGCGATTATTGGTGGCATTCTGGCCTCCGGCAGCAACAGCGGTTCCGGACGCGCTGCCGGGGCAGTGGCTATCGGTAGCGGGGCCCTGCTGGTAAAAAGCGGTCTGTCAAAAAGAGCCGAACTGCAGATTCATGAGGACACACTCGCCGAGCTCGCCCAATCACTTGAAGCCGAGATAGAACCGAGAGTCATTGAGCTGGAAGATCGCACAATCACCCTGACCGGCAATGCTGCCGCCCAATATGCACAGTGGAAGACCCTGCTGCGGGAGATTTATCAGGCCGAACGCGGTGGAATTTAAGCCCCATGAGCGGAAGTAACGACCAGGACCCGATCAGGCCGAGCGACATAGCATTTACTCCTGTCACCCCCGAAGACAGCGGCAAGGCAGATAACCTGCCCTGGCAACAGCGACCCGCCAGCTGGGTGGCGCTGGCTATCTGTGTGCTGCTGGCGTTGGTGGTGATTTTTGTACTCCCGGCACTGATTCAACCGCCGGACACCCCCCCCGTACCAATTGCCTCTGACCGCACAACCACCCCGACGGCAGAATCACCGTTCCGCGACGCACAGTTAGCCACAGCGAGACGTGCGGCACAGGATGTATTGAGCAAGATCCTGGAAAAGCAGGCCTTTCTTGAGAGCAAAAATGTAGCACGCTGGGACAGGGAAGCCTTTGACAGGGCGCTTGCGGTTGCTGCAACCGGCGATACCCACTATCGCCAGCGCGCCTTTGACCAGGCACAGGACGCCTATCAAACAGCGCTCGATCAGCTCACTGCACTGGAGACGGCTATCCCTCAGCGGGTCAGCGACGCACTGGCGGCGGGACAAACCGCGCTCGATAACGGTGATGCCGAGGAAGCAACCCGGCAGTTTGAACAGGTACAGGCCATTGCGCCGGATAATGCCGAGGCGGCCCGTGGCCTGGCCAGAGCCGAGGTACTGGACCAGGTCGCCGAGCTGGTGGCAGAGGCTGCCATCGCCCGGCAAAACAACGACCTGCCCCAGGCCAGAACCCTCTACCGGAAAGCCCTGGAACTGGACGCTGACCACACGCCCGCCGCTGCCGGACTGGAAGCCGTCAATGCCGAAATCCTGGACAATCGGTTTAATGAGGCCATGAGCCGTGGTTACACCGCACTGGAGCGCAACCAGCTGGACAGCGCAAAAACCGCGTTCAAACAGGCCCTGCAGCTGAAGCCGGATGATCCTGCGGCCCGCAGCGGACTTACCCAGGCATCCAGTGCCGCCACCAAGCAAACCCTTCAATCCCTGCTGAGCCAGGCCACAGCGCTGGAAAGCCGCGAACAGTGGCATCAGGCCCGGGATACCTACGCCAGGGTCATGGCGATCGACAGCTCCGTGATGGAGGCCCGGCTGGGGCAGATTCGCAGTACTGCCCGCGCACAGCTGGATGACCAGATTCGTAGCATACTTGATCAGCCACTGCGCCTGTCATCTGATAACGTACGACAAGAAGCCCAACGGATTCTGGCAGACGCACGAGCCATCAAGTCTCCCGGTGCCAAATTAAAGGAACAGATCAGCCGCCTGGATCAAACGGTGAAAACAGCGACCACCCCGGTTCAGGTGGAGCTGGTGTCCGACCAGGACACCCTGGTCACACTCTACCGCCAGGGCGAACTGGGTAAATTTCAACGCAAGCAGATCTCACTGATTCCCGGAAAATACGTCGCAGTGGGAACCCGTCGCGGCTATCGGGATGTACGGGTGGAGTTCCAGCTTGGCCCGGAAGGACTCGGCCAACCGGTGGTAGTGATCTGCAAGGACCCGATCTCGTGACCGAGCATCGACAACAGCCTCAGACTATCGAGCCGGCAACCTTTGTCCCTCTGGGCGAGACCGCTGCCAGCAGACGTTTCACCATCAAACCCCTGACGGGCATTATCGCCGCAGCACTGCTGGTGAGCGGCCTGATTCTGGGATTTCTGTTCACGGCCAAATCGGTGGTCGTACAAGTCAGTCCCGCTAGCGCCGACCTCTCGATCAGCGGCGGCATCACGTTCAAACTGGCTGACCACTATCTGATTCGTCCGGGGGATTATCGGATAAGCGCCTCGGCTGAGGGCTACCTCCCATTCCAACAGGCCTTTTCAGTCGGCCCCGACAAGCATCAGTTACTGGAACTGGCGATGGCTAAAAAACCGGGCCATCTGGACCTTTCCAGCACCCCCGCCGGTGCAGCGGTACTGGTGAACGGGGAGTCTGCGGGAACAACGCCCCTGACAATTCGCGACCTGCCGCCGGGCGATCACCAACTGGTCGTCCAGGCCCCGCGCTATTCCCCCGCAAAAGACACCGTGACCATCGTCGGCATGGATCGCACCCAATCACTGGCAGTGACCCTGACACCAGCCTGGGGGCAAGTTCAGTTAAGCTCCGAACCCAGCGGTGCGGAGGTCATTATCGAAGGCGAGTCGCGAGGCCGCACCCCCCTGGTCACAGAACTCCTTGCCAAGGGCGAGGATGTCCATGTGCAGCTCGAGGGGTTCAAGACCTGGCAGCAAAAGCTGCGCGTTGACGTGGGTGAAACTCTGACACTGCCAGAGATCATTTTCGAACCCGCCGATGCAACCGTCTCAGTGACCAGCTCACCGAACGGCGCCACCGTAACGGTAAACGGTGCCTATCGGGGCGTCACACCGCTGGATCTGGAATTGCCGCCAGACCAGTCACACCAGCTGTCGTTTTTTGCCAACGGCTATGTCACCAGCAAACAGGCCCTGACGCTGTCTGCAGGCGAGAATAGGCAACTGTCGATCACCCTCAATGCCAGCATGGGCAAAATCCGGGTGTCCGCCAGTCCGGCAGATGCGGCTGTCTGGATCGACGGAGTAGCAAAAGGCAAACCGGGACAGACCTTCAGCCTGCCGGCCCGCCCCCACCGGATAGAAATCCGCAAGCCCGGTTACGCCACTGAAACACGCACCATCACGCCAAAACCCGGACTCGATCAACTGGTACAGGTAAAGCTGCTCACTGAGCAGGCGGCCAGGTGGGCCAGCACACCCACCAGTATTACCAGCGAGGCGGGACAGACATTGACACTATTCCGACCCGAGGGCGCTTTCACGATGGGCGCACCGCGCCGTGAAAGCGGTCGGCGGGCCAATGAAGTGTTGCGCGATGTGCAACTGACCCGTCCGTTTTACCTCGCCACCAAAGAAGTGACCAATCGACAATTCAAGCAGTTTGCCCGTCAGCACAGTTCATCACACGTGCGCGGCACAACGCTCGATCAACCGGAACAACCGGTGGTCAATGTCAGCTGGGATCAGGCTGCGCGTTATTGTAACTGGCTGAGCGCCAGAGAAAATCTGCCGCTTTTCTACAGGGAGTCCGGTGGCAAGATCACCGGCACCAACCCCGCTGCAAACGGCTACCGCCTGCCCACTGAGGCGGAATGGGCATGGGCGGCACGGGCCACCTCCGGCGACGCAAAACGCTTTGGCTGGGGGCAGCAATTTCCACCGGCCGACGGTGCCGGAAATTTTGCCGACAGCAGTGCTTCGAGAATGGTTGATCAGGTCCTGACCGGTTACAACGACGGTTTTGCCGTCTCTGCCCCAGTGGGCAGTTTCTCCGCCAATCACCGGGGACTCCACGACCTGGAGGGCAATGTGGCAGAGTGGGTCAATGATTATTACGGTATTGAATTCAGTCTCGGCACCGGCGCTGAAAAAGATCCCACCGGCCCGGCGTCAGGCGAATTTCGCGTCATTCGCGGGGCCAGCTGGCGCCACGGAAACATCATTCAATTGCGGCTGTCCTATCGCGATTACGGTGTCGATGGCCGGGACGACCTGGGCTTCAGGGTGGCACGCAATGTGGAGTGATATCCTATGGGACTAAAGACTCTCAAGACCTGTCTCGCGGCGCTGCTGATAGGCGGACTCCCGACCTGTCTGTGCCTGATCGCCAATGCCAATGAACCGGTGCCAGGAAAAGAAGAATCGGGGGCAAAACAGGAACAGGTGACAGACTCGTCCGGCAAGCAATCAAGCAACGATGCCGCCAGCTCAGCACCGGCCAAACCGGCCCCGTCAAGCACGTCGCGGCGGACAAGCCCGGACTTTTCCCCGACGGAAGAAATTTCCGAGGATATTGCCATCCCCTTTCCGGTGGATATATGACACCCTCACACAGCCATCACAAACCTGCCAGTTATCATCAACCCGGCCCGGATATTTGCGGAGTAGCCACCTATGCGGAATAACACCTCCTCGGAGTTTCTCTACCAGCTGTTCGCCCTGATTCTGGCCCTGATTCTGGTGCACAGCTTCTATGTGACACTGATCCGCCCCAACGCCAATGCCATTTTACAGGAGCAGTTGGCCCGGGAAGCCGCCGGCGAAGCCTATGTGGCAGAACGCTCTTTTTACATTGTGGTAAAGGATTACGAACAGGAAGCCTGCTTCATCCTGATGTTGTGGGCCTTTGCCATCATGGGTTACAAAGCGCGTCACACCCTCAATGAGCGGAAACTGCTGTCACTACCGCTGCTCAGTGTCAGCGAAGGCAGCCGTGTGCTGCCGGAGGATGCGCGACAAATGTCCCGCCCTGTTCAGGCATTGCCCGAGGCACAACAGGGCTATCTGGTCCCCCGAACGCTGCTGGCGGCACTGCAGCGCTTCGGTTCCACGCGCAATATCCAGGACGTTTCCAGCGCTGTGGGCGACGTACTGGATACCGAATCCGACCGGCTCGATTCGGAATTATCCATGGTTCGCTATATCGCCTGGGCGATTCCATCCATCGGTTTTATCGGCACGGTTCGCGGTATCGGAGAGGCCCTCAGTCAGGCACACAAGGCGGTGGAAGGCGATATTGCCGGTGTCACGGCCAGTCTGGGGGTAGCCTTCAATTCCACGTTTATTGCACTGGTTATCAGCATTGTAGTGATGTTCATGTTGCACCAACTGCAGCTGCTCCAGGAGCGGCTGGTGCTGGACACCCACAGCTACTGTGACAGCAATCTGCTGCGTCACCTGAAAACCGACTGAACAGCGGGACAGACCACATCATGAGTGTTGCCATCATCGAATTGAATGACGCAGGGATTTGCTGCGTAAACGATCGGGGGGATTTGACCGTCAGCCCCGGCTATGCACTGCTCACGCCAGAGGGTATTACCACCGGTGAGGCGGCTCTGCAGCGCGCCTACCTCCAACCGCAACAGAGCTTCAACCAGTACTGGTGGCAACTCAACCTGTCTCCCCTGCCCGTCACCAGCAAGCACGCACGCCACTACGCCGATATGGCCTACGCGCAACTTCTGGCACTGCACCGCGACAGCGGTCACCCGGAACAGGTGGTCTTTGCCGTTCCCGGCAGTTTTGACCGGGGCCAGCTGTCCATTCTGCTGGGCCTGGCGAAAGCCTCTCCATTTGAGGCAACCGGGCTGGTGGACGCCGCCGTGGCCGCCGCCAGTCACGCTGACGCAACCGGGACCCTGGTCCATTTGGATATTCAGCTCCACCAGACCGTAATTACCCGGCTTGATATGGCCCAGCAGATTGAACGCACCGGCGTGGAAATCATCAGCAACGTTGGCCTGAAAGCCTTCCATGACCTCTGGGCACAACACATCGCCAACCAGTTTATCCGGCAGTATCGCTATGATCCCCTGCACACTGCTGCGGGAGAGCAACAGCTGTACAACCGTTTGCCGGTCTGGTTATCGTCACTGCAGGGTCAGGCGGAAATCACCGCCGAACTGGACAGCCCACAGGGACATTACCGGCTGGTACTCAGTCGCGCCGAGCTACTGGCCAGCAGCGCATCGCGATTCCAGTTGCTGCAGGGCAAACTGTCGGGCCTGAAAACCAATGGCGAGACCCTGCTACTCAGTCATCGCGCCGCGCAATTGCCGGGCATCCGGGAGCATCTCGCCCCGTCTGCCACGCTGGACGAAAACGCCGCCATTACCGGTTGTCGAAATCACCTGGAGATCATCTCCGGTGACCCCGAAAATCTCCACTTTATTACCCGGCTTCCCTGCAGATCAGCTGCCACGAGCACGGCAACAGCGGCGATATCCGAGCAGGCGTCTGAGCAAGCCCCCCGGCCGGTTGTTGCTCCGGAAAAAACCTCTGCCCCAGCGACCCACCTACTTTATCGGTACCGGGCCTATGCCATTGGCAATCGTCTGGCGATTACGCGGGATGGCGATCAATTGCGTTTTACACAAGGCACCGGGGGCGACTGCTGCCTGGTTCGCGAACAGGACAGTGTGCAGCTCAGGACCGAAAGCTCTGCTGTTACGGTCGAAGGTGACCCCGCGGACCTGCGGGCCGGTGACAGCCTCCAGATAGGCGTCGATCAGCTGGACCTGATCGAGGTGACCTGATTTGCGCCGCTCAAAACACAGGATAAGCGCCTTCAGCCTGTCGTTCCTCGACATCATGGCCTGCGGTTTTGGCGCGGTTACCCTGCTTTTTCTGATTCTCAAGCATGACGCAACATCCCTGGAAACCGCAGATCCTCTGCTGAATGCGGAAGTGAACCTGCTGCAGGAGGATTTGCGAGTCGGCGAAGAAGCGCTGGTGGCGCTGCGCAACAGCCTGGCACGCGTCGATGAATCACTGGTGGAAGCCCAGGGATTATCGGCGAGGGTGGTCGCCGATATCGAAAAGACCCGCCGCGAACTCAGCGCTCAGGCCGACCCGGAACAGCAAATCGAAATCCTGCGCAAGCAGGTCGAAACCCTGGAGCGGGAAACCGCCAATCTTCGGGAACAGGGGAATGCCGACAATGTGCGGCAATTTATCGGCGATGGTGAACGGCAGTATCTGACCGGTTTGAAACTGGGCGGGAGGCAAATCCTGATCCTGGTGGATGCGTCAGCCAGCATGCTGTCGGACTCTATTGTCAACGTGATCCGCCGCCGCAATATGAGCGATTCCGTCAAGCGAAACTCCGAGAAATGGCAGCGGGCCATCCGCACCACCGAGTGGCTGGTGGCGCAATTACCTCAGGACAGTCGCTACCAGATCTATGTATTCAACACCGCAGCCGGGGCGGTGGCGGGCGATGACCGGCGCTGGCGGGATACCGCCGATCGCCAGGGCCTTGATAATGCCATCAAGAAACTGACACAGGTGGTGCCCGCCGGAGGCAGCAGCCTGATCAATGCGTTTCTGGCCATTAACAGTTTCGATACCCCGCCGGACAACCTGTTTTTAATCACCGATGGCTTGCCCACCCAGGGCAGAAAACCCTCGGGGTTCAAAACCATCACTGGGCGGGATCGCCTGAAACTGTTCGCCGAAGCCACACAGATGTTGCCCCGTCGCCTGCCGGTCAACATTCTGCTGTTTCCGATGGAAGGTGATCCCATGGCAGCAGCCAGTTTCTGGCAGTTGGCCCTGTCCAGCCAGGGCTCTTTCATGAGCCCCTCGAAGGACTGGCCATGAGTACGCGTCGGCGCAAAGAGCGGGGTAATACAGCCGAGATCAGCATTTCCTTCCTGGATGTCATCAGCTGTGGGTTCGGTGCGATTGTGCTGTTATTGCTGATCGCCAAAACCGTCGACTCGACGGCTTTTGAGGACTCGGTACAACCGGCGGAAGGCAGCGTGGCCGAATTACAGCAGCAGGTCTTCGAGATACGCGGAGAAGCCCGCATTTTGAATCGCGATCTGCTATCGAAGGAGGAACAACTGTCCGATATTCGCCAGCGCATCGCCCGGCTGCAATCCGAGCTGGCCAGCGTTCGCCGACAGCGGGACGCCGTGGCGCAATCGGATACCACCGAACAGGATAAGCTGACACTGGCCCTGCAGGTACTGACGGAGGAAATGGCTCGCCTGAAAGCCCGACAGAGGCCCGACAAACGATCATTGATTGGCGGTATACCGGTGGACAGTGAATACATCGTTTTCATCATCGATACTTCCGGCAGCATGTTCAATTTTGCCTGGCCACGACTGCGCCAGGAAATGATCAATATTCTCAATATCTATCCGAGTGTAAAAGGCATCCAGGTGATGAACGACATGGGGGGCTATATGTTCTCCACCTATCGCGATAAATGGATTCCCGATACTCCGGCCCGACGCAAGGCGATTATCGACCGGTTGGCCAGCTGGACCCCCTTCAGCAACTCCAGTCCGGTGGAGGGCGTACAGCATGCAATTCGCCGGTTCTATGCGCCGGACCGGAAGATCAGCCTCTATGTGCTGGGTGACGATTTCACCGGGCAGTCCATAGCGGAGGTCCTGAACAGTGTCGAGAAAATCAACCGGGAGGGGCGCAGTGGACAGCAACTGGTCCGTATCCATACGATCGGTTTCCCGGTACATTTCATGGTCAAGGGCGGCAACCTGGAAACGGCGTCAAGATTTGCTGCGCTGATGCGCGACCTGAGCTATCGTAACGGAGGAACTTTTGTCGGGCTGAACGGCCTCAAACCTGAGTGATCTATGACAAACCCTCTAGCGTCAATGAATGTGTATTGCCGGACTTTGCGGTTACTGACCGCTTTGCGTCCACTGCCAATTGTCGTGGCACTGACCCTGCTGATCGGTTGCAGCACCAATGTCACGGTCAATGGTGATTACCCCTCCGCGCTGGTTGCCCGACAGCCCCTCAGCGTGGGCCTGGTTCTCGATGACAGATTCAGCAGTTATCGATTTACCAGCGAGAAAGATAACCGGCAACCGGTCACCATGGCATTGGGGGAATCCCAGGTACAACTCTTCAATCGGGTATTCACCGATATGTTTCAGAGCAGCGCAACCCTGCAAACCCTACCCACCGGCCAGAACACTCTGGATCTGATGATCGTGCCCGAGATCACAGAAGTACAGCTGGCCACGCCCATGGAAACCCGGCTAAACGTCTACGAGGTGTGGCTGAAATACAACCTGAAAGTCTACGACGGCAATGGCCAGCCTGTCGCAGACTGGATGATGAGCGCCTATGGAAAAACCCAGAGCCGCTTTCTCAAATCGGATGAAGAGGCATTGAATCAGGCCACCGTGATGGCCCTGCGAGATGCGGGGGCACGGCTGTTGACCGGCTTTCAGCAAATACCGGAAATTCGCCAGTGGCTGGCCAACCGTCAAGCGCCCGCCAAATTGAGCCAGAGGACAGAGCGGTGAGAGTTGCCCTCCCCTGGCTCCTGTTGTGCGTGCTCGCAATCAGTGCCTGTGGCACGTCCACCCGGGTCGATGAATTTCGTCCATCCAGCACCCTGTTGCCGTTGAACGGCGACGAGAAAGTGGTGGTGGTGGGACGGCGGCACAGCGGCGCCTACGAAACCGACCCGGACTTCATCAATTGTATCGGTACCAGACTCGCCAATCGGGGACAGCTGCCAGTTATGCCGGAACAACAGTTTCTCGACAGTTTCTATCCCTGGTTTGAACCGCGTATGGCACCACTCGGGCTGAAACGCATGGGAGGCATGCTGAAGGATCCACTGATCGGCAAGCGGGTGCGCGAACTGGGTATTCGCTACATGATCTGGGTGGACGGCAATACCGAGACCACAGAAAAAAGTGGTGCCATCAGCTGCGCTGTCGCCCCCGGAGGCGGTGGTTGCTTTGGTTTTTCCTCTTGGGACAAGGCCGCCAATTATGAGGCGATTATCTGGGACCTCGACAAACTGGGCGAAAAGGGACGGGTTCAGGTAGACAGCAAGGGGTCTTCGTATTTGCTGGCGGTGGGCGCACCGATCCCTTTTATCGCCAGAGTTCAGGGTGAGGCCTGCGAAGGGATTGGCACCCGACTCCAGAGCTTTTTTGCCCCGGCGGGCCCCGGCAGCCCGTGATATCTGCCATGCAACAGGGTTTATCGCCATACAGGGTTATCCTGTTGATAGCGCTGCTGAGTTGCGCTGCGATGGCTGCGGGCAATCCCCCGGAAACGCCAGAGGAAATGCACCGCGAAATCATCGCCAATATGCCTCTGGTGGAGGGCAAACTGGCTGACTATGTCGACCAGGTTGGTCAGCGCATTGTCCGCCACTCGGATCAGGCGGGGGATTCATTCACGTTCACCGTCATCGACAACCCCGATATCAATGCCTTCGCCCTGCCGGACGGCTATGTTTACATCCACCGCGGCCTGATTGGCTATCTCAACTCCGAAGCCCAGCTGGCAGCCGTGCTGGCCCATGAAATCGGCCACGTTACTGCCGGACATCACGCCCGCCAGAAGCGGGCCCAGACCGGCTCAAAATTCGTTGCGGGACTGCTCGCCGTTCTCACCCGCAGTATGGAGGTGGGTCAGGCCAGTGCACTGTGGGGCGCATCCATGGTCAGTGGTTACGGACGGGATATGGAGCTTGAAGCCGATGAAATCGGTAGCCGCTACCTTTACAAGTCCGGTTATGACCCCCAGGCCATGATTGAGGTGATCACCATGCTGAAAGATCACGAACGGCTGGAAAAAAAACGTGCCCTGGAGTCCGGTCGGGAACCACAGACCTACCACGGTCTGTTTGCCACCCACCCACGGAACGACCAGAGACTGCGGGAAGTGGTCAGCAACGCAGGATCGATCCCGGATGACATGAAGGTTGAACACAATGTCACGCCCTTTCGTATTGCCACTGATGGCATGGTCTGGGGTGTAAATTTTGCAACGCGACAACTGCCGGAGAATGCGTACCTGAACGAAGAACTGGCCTTCATGATGTATTTTCCCAAAGGCTGGCAATTCAGCGAACAGCCGCCACTGGTCAACGCCCGCAACGACACCGGCGATGCCAAAATCTCGGTCACGGCGATGAATCGCACCAGAGTCAGCCCGGACCAGTTCATCAAACAACAGCTGGGGATTCCCCTGCTCAAACAGTCTGAACCCCTCGCCCAGTTCCGCCTTCAGGGTCATACCGGTCTGATACCCGGCACACAGGGACAGCCGGACCAGAGACTGGCGGTGATCTACTACGGCTACCGCACCTTTGTCTTCCGGGGAACACTGGAGCGCAGTGCCGATCAGTCACTGGGCAACCGGCAACTCATGGACATTATTGGCAGCTTTCGACCCGTCTCAAAACGCAGCCTTCAGTCCACTGAAACAAAGAATATTCACTATGTAAAAGCCACCAAAAACAGCACATTTGCCCTGTTGGCCCAACACCTGAAACTGGGTCAGTACGGGGAGGATGAGTTGCGCATCATCAATAATTATTACCCGGTTGGGGAACCGAAGCCCGGCGAGTGGATCAAAATCATTCGTTAGAACGGGCTCGTTGTCATGGTATTGCCATCACACTTTCATGCTGAGCCGTCACACTGGGCTGGTCATCAAGGAGGTAGCCATGAACCTGAACCACAGAGAACCTGACAGAATGTTGCCAAAACCGGCGATTCCCAAACACCCTGCGCCACCGGAAGTGGTCCACTACAAACCTCTCCCCCGCCAATGGCAGACCGATCATCGGGAGACTGACGACCAGGCTGTTTGTCTGGAACAAATTGTCTTGAACAGTGATCTCGATTTTTTCTAGGCCCACCTCTTTCTCCAGGCTCGCCTGTGTCGCCGGTCCAGAGCACTGCGCAACCGGCACGGCTGGCTTACTGTACTGAACATTCAAAAACCGCTAGGATGCTGAATGCTCAGGCACCGGCCCGAGCAGACATTATTTTATTGTTATTCGTGCGTTAACCTCGACCGCCTATCGACAGAAAAGTGGCCTGAAGCAAGGTCACGGCGGTAACCGATACTAATAAACTGCATTGTCAGAGAGAGTTTACTGATGGCCCGGCACGACAATCCCCAACCCAGCACCCACCTGACCACCCGATACATCATGACCTATCTGGCACCGCTGGATCCGCCTGTCTCGATTGATTCGGGGCTGATGATTGTCAATGTGCGCCCCGGCGGCTGGGTCAGGGGCCCTGACATCAATGGCCAGTTCATTGCGCCCGGTGCCGACTGGCTGCGCATTATGCCAAGTGGTACTTTCCGGCTGGATGTGAGGGGACTGATCGAGACAGATGATGGTGCCCATATCTATATGAGCTACAACGGTATTATCAAAAACTCCACCGAGAGTGCAGAGCGGCTCAGCAATGGCGAGTTGCTGACTGATAAGGATATTCCCTACTTTATCGCCGCGCCCACCTTTCAGACCTCGGCAGAGGAATACGCCTGGCTCAACGATATTCAGTGCATCAACAAAATGACGGAAATCCAGTTTGGACCCGAAGGGTACGTCAAGTACGATGTTTTTCTTATCAGCTAACCTTGGGTTCTGTATGCAACCATGCAGTAAGACACGCAGAACCGATCCACCTCACGATGACAAATAAGGAGAACAACACCATGTCAGACACCAATCGAGTATGGCGTTTGCGCAAGCGTCCTGTCGGAGAAATTACCGATGATGTATTGAGCCTTGAACAGGAAGCCATTCCGGAGCCCGGTGAGGGCGAGTGCCTGTTTCGTCTGAACTACCTGTCACTGGATCCCACCAACCGGATCTGGATGAGCGACATGGAGCAGTATATGGAACCGGTGGCGATCAACGCCCCGATGCGTGGCGTAGTCTGCGGTACCGTAATCAAAAGTAATACCCCCGAATTCAAAGCCGGTGATATTGTCAGTGGTATCGGCAGCTGGGCGGATTACCAGATCGGTTCACCAGCCACCGTTGGCCTGCTGGGTGAGGTTGGCGATGTACCCGTCATCGATGCATTTGGCACACTGGCCCTGGTTGGCCCCAGTGCCTATTTCTGCCTGTTGGAAATCGGTGACCCACAACCCGGTGAAACCGTGGTCGTCTCTGCGGCGGCAGGTGCTGTGGGATGCCTCGTCGGCCAGATCGCCAAAATCAAGGGCTGTCATGTGGTCGGGCTGGCGGGGTCCGATGAGAAGTGTCATTGGATTACCGGGGAGCTCGGCTTTGATGCGGCCATTAACTACAAAACCGAAAATATCGCAGAGGCACTCGCCAAGGCCTGCCCAAACGGCATCGACGTCTATTTTGACAACGTCGGTGGAAAGATTCTCGACGAATGTCTCAAGCAGATGAACCTGCATGGCCGTATCCCCACCTGCGGCCTGATCTCCCAGTACAATGCCACAGAGCCGGTACCCGGTCCCTACAACTATGGCCTGATTCTGATGCATCGTCTGAAGATTCAGGGTTTCATCATCCTGGACTACATGGATCGTTACCCGGAAGCGACCGGGGAACTGATTGGCTGGATGAAGGAAGGCAGACTGAAGGCTCGCTTGGATGTGTCAGAGGGCCTGGAAACGGCCCTGCAAACCGTCAAGAAGCTGTATACCGGTGAAAATACCGGCAAACTGATGGTTCGGGTCAAAGACGTCTGACAATCCGGTCAACCCCAAGGTAAACAGGCCGGGTAGCCGCCCCCTCTGCGGTAGCCCGGCCCCGCACCTTTAACCTTTTGTCAAACTCCATGTCCTACTGGCTGTTCAAATCCGAACCCGACGTTTTCAGCATCGATCACCTGGCCGCCGAACCGGACCAGCAATGTCGGTGGGATGGCATTCGCAACTATCAGGCGCGCAACCATCTGCGCGACCGGATCAAACCGGGAGATCAGGCGCTGTTCTACCATTCGAGCTGTAAGGCTGTGGGACTTGCGGGGATCATGGTCATCACCAGCGCAGGTTATCCTGATCCCGACCAGTTTGATGCGGCGAGCGACGGCTATGACCCGGACAGCACGGCCGACAAACCGCGCTGGTTCTGTGTGGATGTAAAACTGGTCAGGAAATTTGCGCGGTTGATACCACTGTCGGAGTTGAAACAACAGAGGCCCCTGCAGGACATGGTGCTGTTCAGACAGGGGAGATTATCCATCGTCCCTGTCACTGACAAGGAATGGCAGGCGATTTTGCATCTGGCCGGTTAAACCGCACCGATCATTCTGGCGAAAAACCAGGCGACGCCACCCATGGCCGCCACCACAATCCACCACAGGAACAACAGACTGAAGCGAAAAGGTTTTCGCTCCACAGAATGAATGCCCGAGTTGACCACCTGGCGGATTCGCTCCAGATCTTCCTCTGAATACTCTTCTTCACTTCTCATACCCATAAATTATTCACCACTGGTTAATTGGTTTTTTGCCGTCAAAAAACCCGGCTTCAGAAATGGCTTTGCCTGTTGCGGGGTCGGGTCCGGCAACCATGGTACTGCACCGATCATGGGGCATGGCAATCGGGCTTGCAAGCTTGCCAGGGTCTCATGGTAGTAGTCCATTTGCTCGGGGCAAACCTGGTTGGCAACCCAGCCTGCCATCTTCAGCCCGTCCCGCTGGATCGCCTCTGCCGAAAGCAACGCGTGATTGATACAACCAAGCTCCATCGCCACCACCAGAATCACCGGCAACTGCAGCGTTTTGGCCAGATCAGCGAATGTTTCCCGCTCGTTCAGGGGCACTCGCCAACCTCCCGCCCCCTCAATCAGCAAAAGGTCCATCGGTTGCAGCATAATGCCCCGGCAGAACCCCGCCAGCCGCTCGGCACTCAGCCGACGACCCGCCTCTGCAGCGGCAATATGCGGTGCGGTCGCAGGCGCCAGCGCCACCGGATTCACTTCATCATAAGACAACGGCAGACTCGACTGGGCCAGCAACGAAAGGGCATCAGCATTGCGGAGTCCCTCATCCGTGACCTCACACCCGGCAGCCACCGGTTTCAACCCGACCGTGGTCAATCCGCTGTCGCGGGCCGTGGCCAGCAACGCGGTACTGATCAGGGTTTTGCCAACACCGGTATTGGTGCCTGTCACAAAAAATCGTTTAACCATTGCACGCTGTACCAATCTAAACGATCTCCCGGGTTGCAGGCCATTGACCCTGCCCATCAGAGAATTTTTTACAGGCCGTGAGGAAATACGGGTTATTCACTGTGATTTTTTCCAACTTCCGCCACAGTCTTACCAATCGCCTCAACCAGCCCATCCACCTGATCGTCGGTGTGCTCGGCACAGAGGGTTATGCGCAATCTTGCACTGCCCACGGGAACAGTGGGAGAACGGATCGCACCCACCAGAAATCCCCTGGCACGCAGGCCCTCGCCCACCCGGTAACAAAGTGCGTCATCATGCAACATGACCGGCTGGATGGGCGTCGGTGAATTCAACAACTCCAGCCCGAGTTCGCCGATCCCCGTCCTGAACCGTTCGATCAGGCTGACCAGTTTTTCCCGGCGCCAGGTTTCCCGGCGCAATATTTTCAGACTGATGCGAGTGGCCGCTGCCACGGAGGGGGGCAATGCGGTGGTATAAATGTAGGTGCGGGCATACTGGATCAGGGTTTCGATCAGGGCATCGGAACCGGCCACAAAAGCACCGAAGGTACCAAACGCCTTGCCCAGCGTTCCCATCAGCACCGGCACATCGGTGACATCGAGCCCATAGTGCTCTGCCAGACCACCGCCGTTTTTTCCCAGCACACCAAAACCGTGAGCATCGTCCACCATCAGCCAGCCACCCTGTTCGGCGCAGGCCCGGGCCAACGCTGGCAGCGGTGCCAGATCCCCATCCATGCTGAACACACCATCAGTGACCACCAGCTTTCGGCCATGTTCTGCCTTGCCCAGTCGCCGGGTGAGGTCGCCGCTATCGGCATGCCGATAGCGCTGGCAGGAGGCATTGCTGGCCAATCCGCCATCCAGCAGGGACGCGTGGTTAAGACGATCCTGATAGACGTGATCGCCCTTGTCTACAAGGGCCCGGATGGCACCCAGATTGGCCATGTAGCCAGTGGAAAACAGCAGCGCCCGGGGACGACCGGTCAGCGCGGCCAGCTCTTCCTCCAGGGCATGATGCTCCTGGGAATGGCCATAAACCAGATGGGAGGCACCACTGCCGACCCCATAGGTTTCAACACCGCGGCGCATACTGTCTATTACAGCCGGATGACTGGCCAGCCCCAGATAATCATTGCTGCAAAAGGCCACGCAGGTTTTGCCGTCCACTTGCACAATACTGTTTTGAGCCGACTGCAACAGGTGTCGCCGGCGATACAGGTTGTCAATCTGGCGCTGATCCAGTCGCGCCTGTAACACCTGATCCATGGATGATGTCATCTGCCCCTTCCCCCCGGGTGAGCAAATCCACTGCCCCGGCGATGATCTGTGATAAAAATACAGTTGATGCAAAAAGCGGTCACTAACGCGTTGACAGGCCCTAATTCACCGCGTTGTAAAACAGGTGGTCTGTTTCCATCTCGGCCACTGCCCGCTGTAAAGTCCGCGCTTCCTCAAGACTGTCCCGCTCAACCTGACGGGTTTCAGGCCGGATACCGAGACGACTGAGCAACTCCATGTCACTGTTGGCCTTGGGGTTGGGGGTGGTGAGCAACTTTTCGCAATAGAAAATGGAGTTGGCACCCGCCATAAAGGCGAGCGCCTGCATCTGGTCATTCATCTCCTCGCGGCCAGCGGACAGCCGCACGTGGGATTTGGGCATCAGGATACGGGCTACCGCAATCGTGCGAAGAAAATCGAAGGGATCCAGGTCCTCCTGACTGTCCAGAGGAGTACCCGCCACTTTCACCAGCATATTGATCGGCACCGACTCCGGATGATGGGGAAGATTGGCCAACTGCATCAACAGTCCCGCTCGGTCTTTTTCCCCCTCACCCATACCGACGATGCCCCCCGCACAGACTTTCATCCCTGCCTGGCGCACATTGTCCAGGGTGTTGAGACGATCCTCATAGGTACGCGTGGTGATGATTTCGCCGTAATACTCCGGAGACGTATCAAGGTTGTGGTTGTAATAATCCAGACCTGCGTCGGCCAGCAGCCGGGCCTGCTCTGCCTCCAGCATACCCAGGGTCATGCAGGTTTCCAGGCCGAGCGCCTTGACCTGACGAACCATCTCGGCCACCACGGGCATATCCTTGTCTTTTGGCGATCGCCAGGCAGCCCCCATACAGAAACGGGTGGCCCCGCTCGCCCGGGCGGCTTTTGCCTCCTCGATCACCTGCTCCACAGCCAGCAGCTTCTCCTTCTCGAGGCCAGTATCGTAGCGGGCACTTTGCGGACAATATTTACAGTCCTCCGGGCAGGCACCCGTTTTGATCGAGAGCAATGTGCTGAGTTGCACTTCGTTGGGATTGAAGTGCTGACGGTGCACCACCTGCGCCTGAAACATCAGATCATTGAAGGGCTGATTGAACAGCGCCAAGACCTCCTTACGGCTCCAGTCATGGCGGATATCGGTGGTGTGGCTGGCGGACATCGGCTATCTCTCATATAGTGCAGTGACAGCTCGCTATGATAGGTGAGCCAACACCACTGTCAACCATAAATGGATTTTAGGTTAACAAGCGATGCTCCCATCGACAAAAGCTTTATTTGACCGTGTTCGATGGACCCGACTGCTGCACCGGGCCAGCTATGGACTGCTACCGGGACAATGCCTGATGTGCGGCGTCGCCTCAGGGCGGAGACGGGATCTGTGCACCGATTGTCAGGCAGCACTGCCGTTTAACTGGCCAGCCTGCTCCCGATGTGCCCTGCCACTGACCACCCCGGCCGTTTGTGGCCGATGCCTGGTCAGTCCACCCGCTTTTCATCACTGCATTGTCCCCCTGCGTTATGCGTATCCGGTGGATCGACTGGTCAACAGTTTCAAACACCGGGGCCACTTCAACCGCGGCACACTGTTGGCCGAGTTACTGGTGTCCGCGATATTGGCATCCCAAAACAACCCGGAGTCCGCTTTACCGGACTTGCTTGCACCGGTGCCACTGCACTGGCGACGGCAATTTACACGGGGCTTCAATCAGGCGGGCTGGCTATCCCGCTTTTTGAGCAGGCAACTTGCCATCCCGGTCGATCAACAGCTAATGAGTCGCCCCCGACACACGCCACATCAGCAGGGGCAATCCCGCAAGGCGCGGTTGACCAATATCAGGGGTGCCTTTCAGCTCCATGCACCAGTGAACGGGAAACACATTGGCCTGGTGGATGATGTGATGACCACCGGCACCACCGTTGGAGAACTGAGCGATTTGTTGATGAGTGCGGGGGCTGTCAGGGTCGATGTCTGGTGTCTGGCGCGAACGCCGCTGGAAAATTAACCGGCCGACCTTGATAATGTCCCCCACTGTTAAACATCAAGATTTCCGTTTATGAGCACAAGCCTTTGGCAAAAAATTCAGCAGGAAGCCACCGTGGTTGCCGGAGAAGAGCCGGTACTGGCCAGTTTTCTGCAAGTCACCCTGCTGAAACACGACTCAATGCTGGCAGCCCTGGGTTTCCTGCTGGCGGAAAAGCTGGGCTGTAGCGCCATGTCAGCGCTTACGCTGCACGAGGTGTTCGAGGAAGCTTTTGCAGCGGATCCGGATATCGAAGATTGCGTCAATTGCGATGTTCTCGCCATCTATCAGCGTGATTCGGCTTGCCAGAACCTCTTCTCCACATTCCTCTACTACAAGGGATTTCACGCCTTGCAGGCGTGGCGTGCCGCTCATTGGCTCTGGCAACAGGACAGAAAATCCCTGGCGCTGATCCTGCAAAACCGGATATCGGTGACCTTTGGCGTGGACATTCACCCCGCTGCCTACATCGGTCGCGGCATCATGTTCGACCATGCCACCGGTATCGTCATCGGTGAAACGGCCATCATAGAGGACTGCGTGTCTATCCTGCAGTCAGTGACCCTCGGCGGCACCGGTAAGGAGTCCGGTGACCGTCATCCCAAAGTGCGGCGCGGCGTGATGATTGGCCCCGGTGCAAAAATTCTCGGCAACATCGAAATTGGTGCCGGTTCCAAAATAACCGCCGCCAGCGTGGTATTGAACGATGTCCCCCCACACTCTGTGGTTGCAGGCGTTCCGGCAACCGTTGTGGGCACGATTGATACCGACTCCCCTGCCGAACTGATGGATCAGGGGCTTACCGGCTGCTGCGACTGAACCAGGAAACTAACCATGTCCAAATTGAAGCACGAGACCGAACTTCTCAAGGAAGCACTGCGGATAGGCATGATCTATGCGGAAAAACGTGGTGCCGCAAAATTTGAAGCCAGCGACTCAGCCAACGAAAAAATCGAATACATTTATAAACTTCTGGTGCACGACAAACTGATTCAGCCACTGGCCAATGAACAGCATGATATCGTCCACATGAAGCATAAACTGGCACTGTGGATGGCGCGGCAATTACCTGCCGGACACCGGTTGCTACAATGACAGTTTTCTCGCCTGGTTCAACCGCCCCCCGACGGGTATTTCTGAATATGATCCGTCAGGCAAAGTGAACTCGTAACCCTTGGGACAATCAAACGTCTCAACCGGAAGATTTGCACACGACAATATCGCTCTCTTCCACAGGATGTCGTTCAGGTAAGTCCTGTGCCGACGACAAAATAACAGAATGACTATCTCTGGAGTGTCCGTGAAATATATCAGCTTATTAATAGGTATTATCTTTTCGATCTCGGCGTGGGCAGAAACCCTCGAAGAGGGTTATGAAGCTGTCCGCAGTGGCAAGCTGGATGAAGGCTATGCCATTCTCTCCGAACTGGCTGCCACAGGTAATGCCGACGCACAATATGGTGTTGCGATTCTCTACAAAGAGGGCTGGGGGACGGACAAAGACATCAAAACAGCCTTTGACTACTATCAAAAAGCCGCCCTTCAAAACCACCCGGGGGCACTGTTCGAAATGGGCTGGTTTTATCAGGCTGGTGAGAACGTGACCCAGGACTATGCCGAGGCCATAAAATGGTACGAGAAGGCCGCCAGCGAAGGTCATCCCGTCGCGATGTACGCATTGGGCGGCTTGTACTACAACGGTCTTGGCACGACAAAAAGTGAAGACAAGGGTATGGTGTGGTTCAAAAAATCAGCCGATAAAGGCTATCCACCAGCGCTGGAATTCGTCAATGAACCATTGCGCTAGATTGCGATGATTCACACAGCACCGGAAAGGCCACGTCGGCGTTTCCGGTACTGGCGGCTCTACCCCGTTTCAACCTAACCACACTCTGCTATGCCGCGCTTATGTTGGTGGATCGTACGCAATATTCACAATGCAGGAAATCACGGAGGACATATCCTGCCCACCACGGCTATCATCGACACCCAGAATCGGACTAGTGGCGGGTCATAATTCTGTCCAGCAAGCCCATGGCAAAGGCAGAAACAACAAACGTCATATGCAATACGACGTACCAGAGGATCTTGTCATTCGCTATTTCCGGCGCATTCATAAAAACTTTCAGTAGGTGAATCGACGAAATGGCCACAATGGACGCCGCCACTTTATTTTTCAGTGAACTGGTATCAAGTTTACCCAGCCAGACCAGTTTGTCGGTGGATTCATTCAGATCCAGTTGCGAGACAAAATTCTCGTAGCCGGCAAACATCACCATGACAATCAGACCACCCACCAGGGCAATATCCACCAGCGAAAGCACCACCAGAATCAGGTCCATTTCAGACATGGTCAGAATCATGGGTAACGTGTGCGCCACTTCGACAAAAAACTTGATGCCGAGGGCCAACAACGCAAAACTCAACCCAAAATAAATGGGTGCCAGCAACCAGCGGGCGGCATACATGGTGTTCTCAAATATCTTTTCCATTCCAACTCTCTATGTAAAAACGACTAGCAAGGAGGTCCATCCACTGACGGGATGCTCGGCTGGGGTCGACCCGCGATTGGCCAGCGCTCCCGTTTTCCTGCCATTAACGCCAATGACAGGCCAGAAAAAAGGGCCACTTTTCAATGGCCCTGCTGTACTGCTTTGAGGAGTTTATCCTACAAAGCAGGCTCGTGAACATTTAAAGCAGCCATTGACCTCCTGAAAATGTTTTTTCGCCTCCCTCATTGCCGCCTGGCAGGTGGGGAAATTACCCAGGGATTTCTGATCCACAGAGTCCGGCAAATCCGGACACCAGGTGCCCAGATTGTGGACAATATGATTGCCATTTTCCTGTGGTTTTTTCGTCACAATATATCTAGCCATAGAACCCTTCATCATTTTATTGTTAGCCAATACCCACTGCATTAACATGTGATTAATACAGCATTAGCCGCATATGAAACAGAAGCTGAAATCAACTGCGGAACCATTAAAACTATCTATTTTTTAATAAGTTATCAATAAATTAATCGCGCCGCCCAAAGACATTTTTCTGGCCAGAAATCCGTTTTTTGGACGACAAAAATTTGACTTGTCCGCCGGGTTTTGAATAACCAAAACCGGATTATTCTCTATACGGCACATTCATAATGAACCGTTTGTGCAGCAAATCTTTCGCACCGACTCGACGACAAGCTTTGGGAATCTTCACCGGCTTAAAATATACTGACCAGCCTTACACAAGAATGGCGCACTGAGAAGAAGGAGCCCCCATGCCCGGCCTACTGTCCGATACCGATCCCAGCGGTTTACTGGAATATTCCGTGGTCTTCACCGACCGTTCACTGAACCACATGTCCAAACGTTTTCAGGCGGTGATGAATGACATATCCAGCACATTAAAGCGGGTTTACCATGCCGAAGCCGTTGTGGTGGTCCCCGGTGGCGGTACCTACGGTATGGAAGCGGTAGCCCGTCAGTTCGCCACGGATAAAAAATGTCTGGTGATTCGCAACGGCTGGTTCAGCTATCGCTGGAGCCAGATTCTGGAAATGGGCAAGATCAGCGACGACATTACCGTGATGAAAGCACGGCCAGTGGACGATGATCCCGAACAACCGTCACTGGCGCCCGCTCCCATTGATGAAGTCACCGCCTGGATTCACGAAGAAAAACCGGCGATGGTTTTTGCACCCCACGTGGAAACCGCCGCCGGTATGCTGCTGCCGGATGACTATATTCGTGCAGTGGCAGAGGCCGTTCACGCGGTGGGAGGCCTGTTTGTACTCGACTGCATTGCGTCGGGCACGCTCTGGGTGGATATGCAGGCCTGTGGCGTCGATATTCTGATCAGTGCACCGCAAAAAGGCTGGAGCGCATCTCCCTGCAGTGCGCTGGTCATGCTGGGCAAAGAGGCGCGACAGCGCATTGACCACACCACCAGCAGCAGCTTTGCCTGCGACCTGCGCAAATGGCTACAGATCATGGAAGCCTATGAGAATGGTGGCCACGCCTACCACGCTACCATGCCCACCGACGCCCTGCTGCAATTCCGCGATACCATGCACGAAACCGAAAGCTATGGTTTTGACAAAGTGAAACGGGAACAGCTCGAATTGGGACAGAAGGTTCGCCAGCTTCTCACTGACCGGGGTTTCAAGAGTGTTGCCGCCGAGGGCTTTCAGGCACCCGGCGTCGTGGTCTGCTATACCGATGACCCGGATATCCACAATGGCAGAAAATTTCTGGAACAGGGCCTGCAGATTGCCGCGGGCGTACCCTTGCAATGTGACGAGCCAGCCGGCTTCAGAACTTTCAGAATTGGGCTATTCGGTCTCGATAAGCTGCACAACATCGAGCGCACGGTCGCCCATCTTCGTGATGCGCTGGAAAACCTGTCAGGATAACGGTGGTTAACGGCTGTGACGGGCCACGCTTCATTCAACAAGTTCGGTAATATACCCCGCTGCGGTTGAACGCACTGCACTGGAAGCACTCATACAACAGAACGGTTATCGGATAGCACAGCAGACATGGGCGGATCAGCATGAAAAATGGCAACATGGGTATCAGCCGGATTGCATTCTGGCTCGGCATCGGCGCACTTGGTCTGCTGATGCTGCTACTGATGGTCCAGATAGACCGGCAGTGGACCCGCATGAACGATATCACCCGGCTGATGCAGGAGCAGGCTCAGGATATTCGCTCTACCCGGAGTGTTTTACGCAACCTGGAACAGACCGTCCGCACTGCGCGTTTCAATACGTCCGAGATGGATGGCCGCTCGACTGACACCACTGACCGGACAGATGCCTTTGAGCGGGCAAGACTGGCCACACAACAGGCCAATTATGCCCAGGGGGACTGGCTGATGCTGGCATTCGGCAGCGGCCTCACCACCCTGACACCGCTGGTTTCGGGCGACGCCTACTCCTCGGAAGTACAGCAATATGTTCTCGAATCCCTGCTGGTTCGGGATCCGGACACACTGGAGTGGAGCGGGCTGCTGGCAGAAGACTGGCAGATATCTGATGACGGACTCACTATCAACTTTACCCTGCGCCGCGATATCAGCTTCTCCGACGGGATAGCCATGACCGCCAAGGATGTGCAGTTCACGTTTGAATTCATCATGAACGAGGCCATAGCCGCACCGCGAAGCCGTGCCTATCTGTCACGGATTGAGCGGGTCACCGCGCTGGACAATTACCACGTGGAATTTGTTTTCAAGGAACCCTACTTTAACAGCCTGCAACTGGCGGGTGGCTTGACGATCCTCCCGGAACATTTCTATAAGCGCTTCCTGGATGAACCCCGCACCTTTAATGAGAGCCGTGGACTGTTGCTGGGTTCAGGACCGTATCGACTCAAGGATCCGGAAAACTGGACCCCCGACCAGGGCCGGGTTGAGCTGGAGCGCAACCCCCGCTACTGGGGCCCGGTAGATGGATCTTTCGACCGGATTGTGTGGCGTATTATTGAAAATGACAGCGCCCGCCTCACCACCTTCCGCAACGGGGATATCGATGTTTACGGAGCTCGGCCCAGGGAATATCAGCGCCTGCTTGACGACCCGGGCATCAGCGAACGCAGCAAGCATTTTGAGTACATGAGCCCTACAGCCGGCTACAGCTTCATTGCCTGGAATCAGCAACGTGGCGGCAAAAACAGCCTCTTCAGCGATACCCGGGTACGCATGGCCATGTCGCTGTTGACTGACGTGGAGCGCATGCTCGAGGAAATTTTTCTCGGCTACGGTCAACCGGCAGTGAGCCCGTTTATGCCGGGATCATCCCAGCACAATCCGGAAAATCAGCCCTTCCCCCGCAATATGGAAAAAGCCAAACGGTTACTTGCCGAGGCGGGCTTTATCGATCGCAACGGTGACGGCATTCTGCAGGCAGAGGATGGCACAAACTTTGAGTTTGAGCTGACCTTCTTCCAGGATAACGATGATACTCGGCGAATGGTGCTGTTCCTCAGGGATCTCTATGCCCGCGCGGGCATTCTGATGAAACCGAAACCCACCGAGTGGTCGGTGATGGTAGAGGACCTGCGGCAAAAGAATTTTGATGCCATCACCCTCGGCTGGACTTCCGGTATCGAAATCGATATTTACCAGATGTTCCACTCCAGCCAGTCCATGGAAAACGGTGACAATTTCATTAACTACCGCAACCCGGAACTGGATGCCACCATTGATGCAGCGCGCGGCGAAGTCGATGAAGAAAAGCGCATGAAGCTGTGGCACAAGGCAGAACGCATTCTGGTGGAAGACCAGCCCTACACGTTCCTGTTCCGTCGCAACACCCTGGCTTTTGTGGATGATCGAATCAGCAACCTGGAAAAAACCGGGCTGGGCCTGAACCTGATGAGTGTGCCGGTGGAGATCTACGTTCCGGCCGATCGCCAGCGCAATCGCTGAACTGCCGATGCTGAATTATTTAATACGTCGCACCTTGCTGATGATACCGACCCTGCTCGGTATCACACTGGTGGTCTTTGTTGTCATGGCAGCGGCCCCGGGCGGCATTACAGCCCAGTCGCTGGTGGACGGCATGGAACTGGAGCCGGAGAGTCGCCGGGCTTTAGAGGAGTACTACAACAAGCTCTATGGGCTGGATCAACCGGCACCGGTGCAATACCTGCGCTGGCTGAACAATATTTCGCCGATCGGTTTCGAACGGGAACCGGATGGCACACTCGGTACATTCTCCCTGTGGAAAGGCGCGGACCTGGGCACCAGCTTTCGCTACGGCCGTCCGGTGATGGATTTGCTGGCGGAGCGCCTGCCCATCACCCTGCTGCTTAACCTGATTTCCATCCCCCTCATTTATGCAATTGCCATCAGCATCGGTGTACAGGCAGCACGGCAACGCGGCGGGCGCTTCGATGTAGCCTCGAATATTTTTTTGCTGGGGCTGTGGTCAGTGCCCAGCATGCTGGCCGGAGTGCTGTTTATCGGTTTCTTTGCCTCCGAACAATACTGGCGCTGGTTTCCCACTGGCGGCCTGATGCAGCGCGAAACCGTCGATCAAACCTTTCTGCCCCTGTTTGCCAGTGGCAGCGATTTGCTGATTGCGGTGGCTTGCGTTGTGACCGTCACCGTACTGCTGATTGCCGCGGCGACCTCCGCACCCAAAATTGCCCGCCAGTGCGGTGGGTTCACCATTGGGGCACTGCTCGGTTACGCCATGGCATGGGATCTCGGGGGCCAGTGGCTGGGCGGCTTGCATGTATTGCTGGCGGCTTCACTGGGGTTGCTGACCAGCCTGTTGGCGGGCATGCAACACCCCGGTTTCCGTATTGCCCTGGCGGGCGCAGTCGGCTTGGGCGGGGGGCTGACATTGTCCCGATATCTGGGCGTCGAGGTGATGCAGGGTGGTTACCTGCTGGACCGGCTCTGGCATCTGATCCTGCCGATCATTGCGCTGTCCTACGGCGGATTGGCATTTCTTGCCAAACTGACACGCTCGTCACTGCTGGAAAATCTGGCCGCTGACTATGCGCGCACTGCCCGGGCCAAAGGGGTCGACGAAGAAACTGTTCTGTGGCGACATGTATTTCGCAACTCCCTGCTGCCACTGATTACAGTCTCGGCCACCCTGCTGCCCAGCCTGTTGGCAGGTTCGGTGATTGTGGAAAGTATCTTCAGTATCGACGGGATGGGCAAACTGGCGGTGGAGGCCGTGCAGACCAGGGATCGGGAGCTGGTGCTATCCGTCACACTGATCTCCGGTCTGCTGACACTGTTTGGCTACCTGCTGGCAGATATTGCCTATGCCATTGTCGATCCGAGGGTCAGTTATGACTGAGTTATCCGCTGACACTGAAATGAAACAGCCCTCCCAGCCCTGGACAACGCAAGTGGCTGTTTCATTGCTGGGACGCACCAGCGCTCGCATTGGCCTCAGCTGGATCGGCCTGCTGGTGATCATTGCCACATTCTCCCCTTTTCTGGCCAGCAGTCACCCCCTTTACCTGGTGGTGGACGGACAGGCCAGCAGCCCGCTGCTGCAGCATATGACCGCACTCGACTGGGTCTGGTTGACCGGCCTCCCCATGATTCTGGCAATTGCCCTGTTGCCCCTCCCTTTGTGGAAAAAATTTCTCTCGGTACTGGTCGGATTGGGACTCACCGCAATGATTGCCTATACCGTGGTATCGCCACCGGCCCTGGTGATCTATGAGCAATATCGCGAGCTGGAGGCTACCGGCAAGGTTGAAACAATGATCCGTGCACCCATCCCCTACTCGGCGAAGGATTACCTGCGCGACTATGCAGACACCGGTATCGAATCGCCACTGCTCACCTCGGAACAGCGCACTCACTGGATGGGCACCGATGAAAACGGTGCCGATGTCGCCTCACGAATGATTCACGCCTCTCGCATCGCCCTGGGCATCGGTTTTATCGCCACGGGTATTGCCCTGGTGATCGGTACCATCATCGGTGGCCTGATGGGGTATTTTTCCGGCATCGTGGACATTATCGGCATGCGGCTGGTGGAAATTTTTGAAGCCATCCCGACCCTCTTTCTGCTGCTGTCTTTTGTGGCCTTTTTCGGTCGTTCCATCTACATGATGATGGTCATCATCGGCATCACGGCCTGGTCGGGTTATGCCCGCTATGTACGGGCGGAATTCCTGAAACTGCGGCAACAGGATTTTGTGCAGGCCGCCGTCGCCTGTGGGCTGCCACTGCGCTCCATACTGTTTCGTCACATGCTGCCAAACGGGCTGGCGCCGCTGCTGGTCGCCACCAGTTTCGGGGTTGCTTCCGCCATTCTGGCAGAGGCGACATTGAGCTTTCTCGGGCTGGGACTGATTGATGACCCGTCCTGGGGACAGCTGCTTAATCAGGCGGTGCAATCCTCCACCTTCAACTGGTGGCTGGCGGTTTTTCCCGGCGGAGCGATCTTTCTGACGGTGTTTTCCTACAACCTGCTCGGTGAGTCGCTGCGGGATGCGGTGGATCCCCACACCAATCGGAGCAAACGCGCGTGAAGTTGCTTGAGGTGGAATCACTGGTCACGGAACTGGGCGAAGCCGACAACTGGCTGCGGGCAGTGAATGGCATCAACCTGACGGTGAACGCCGGTGAAACCTATTGCCTGGTAGGCGAATCCGGCAGTGGCAAATCCGTGACGGCACTCTCGATCATGGGGTTATTGCCCGCCGACCGCTTCCGTCACCCCGACGGCCGCGCATGGCTGCATGAGCCGGGTGGCGAAGCCCTCGAATTACTCAGCGCCAATGATGAACAACTGCGTGGTGTCCGCGGCCGACGCATCGGCATGATTTTTCAGGAGCCCATGACCTCACTGAACCCGGTGCTGACCATCGGCGAGCAACTGGACGAAGTCCTCCGGATACACCGGCCCGCTCTGAATGCCAAGGCCAGACGTGAGCGTATTCTGACGGCGCTGGGTGAAGTGTTGATCTCCGACCCTGCCAACCGCATCCTCGAGTACCCCCATCGCCTGTCCGGTGGCCAGCGGCAAAGGGTGATGATTGCCATGGCACTGATCTGTGAACCCGCGCTGTTAATCGCCGATGAGCCCACCACAGCCCTGGATGTAACGGTACAGGCAGAAATTCTCAAACTGATGCGCGAGTTACAGGCCCGCTATGGCATGGGTATGTTATTTATCACCCACGACTTTGGCGTGGTGGCACAAATAGCCGACAGGGTCGGTGTCATGCGACATGGCGAACTGGTCGAGAGCGGCAAAACCTTTGACGTGCTGAGCAATCCGCGACATGCCTATACCCGCAGCCTGATTGCCGCGCTGCCGGAGCGGCTACCCCGCTCGCCCCGACCACCGGCCTCCACACAGACCTTACTGGCGGTGGACAATCTCTCGGTTTACTTCCCGATACGCCAGGGCCTGATGCGACGCGTCGTCGATCAGTTTCATGCGGTTGACGAGGTTTCTCTGCAGGTCAATGCCGGGGAGGTCGTGGCTCTGGTGGGGGAATCCGGTTGCGGGAAAACCACGTTGGGACGGGCGTTACTCCGTTTGCAGACAACAACCACGGGCAGCATTCACCTGGAAGGGCAGGATATTACCCACCTGAGCCGTGCTGAAATGCGCCCCCTGCGGCGCCGCATGCAAGTGGTCTTCCAGGACCCCGGCTCCAGCCTCAACCCCAGACTGCCGATTCATACGTCGCTGATAGAACCGATGCGAGTGCACGGCATTGGCGAAGATGACAACGCACGCACCCGACGGGCGGTGCGGTTTCTCGAACGCGTGGAGATGCCCGCCGACAGCCTGTGGCGCTACCCCCATGAATTTTCTGGCGGGCAGCGGCAGCGGCTGGCCATCGCCAGAGCACTGGTGCTGGAGCCCCGTTTTATTCTGTGTGATGAAATCACCTCAGCGCTGGATGTCTCCGTTCAGGCCGGCATACTCCGTCTGCTCCGGGAACTGGTCGACGAAGACGGCATCGGTATGTTATTTATCACCCATAATATGGGCGTAGTGGATTATCTGGCAGACCGGATGGCGGTGATGCATAAAGCGCGTCTTGTCGAGACAGGGCGCACCGCAGCCGTTATGGCAGATCCGCAAAATCTTCACACCAAAACCCTGCTGGATGCTGTACCGAGATTGAATGAATCTTTCCTGCAGACACGATCTGGCCGGGCACCGACCGAACCGGAGACATCATGTCAATGAGCCACCCGTTGTCCACACTGGTACCCCGTATCCTGCTGGCCAGCCTGCTGTATTGCCTGCCCTGTACATCCGCTCTGGCGGAAAGCCAACTGGAGTTTGAGGAGGCCGAAACTGAAGCCGCCTATGATGAAAATGTCGAGGATATTGAATCGTCCAAACCCCTTCGAAAAAATATCGACAAGGCCAGAAAAATATCGCACCCGGATCAAACCGGGGCCGCAGAAGCTCCCAAGTCCTCCCCAAAAACAACGAAAATTGCTCCTCACATTAACCTGAAAGAGCTGGCCCCACCGCCCGGGGTTCAATCCTTTTCCCCGGAAACGGGAGCCAGCGAGACCACAGAGCCAAAACCAGAGCCCGAACCACAAACCGCGACGGAAACGACACCCGAAGCCCCCCACGACGAGGTTACGCCAACTGTACCCAATGATCAGGCGTCCAACACAGACTCCACCAATACGTCTGCTATTGATTCCACAGAAGAAGTGGCGGGAGCTATTACCTTACTCGGCACGGAAATCATGCCCGGCACCTCGACCCGACTGTCCTGGTCTTCGGGCATGCAGATTGCGGGACTGTCTCAATCCACACCCGTACTGGTGGTGAATGGTTCAAAACCCGGGCCATCCCTGTGCCTGACCGGGGCCGTTCATGGCGATGAACTGAACGGCATCGAAATTGTTCGCCGCACGCTCTACGACCTGGATCCGGAGATGCTGGCCGGACAGGTAATCGGTGTACCTATCGTCAATCTGCAGGGTTTCCAGCAGGGCAGCCGCTACTTATCCGACAGGCGCGATCTCAATCGCCATTTTCCCGGCAATCCCACCGGCAATCTGGCAGACCGGATCGCTTACTCACTGTTCAATGAAATCATCAGCCACTGCACTATGCTGGTGGATATCCATACTGGCTCACTGAAACGCACCAACCTGCCACAATTGCGTGCCGACATGAATATTGCTGAAGTGCGTACACTCGTCAAAGGGTTTGATCGTATGGCAGTGGTTCACAGCAGTGGGACAACAGGCATGCTCCGCACTGCGGCACTGGATGCAGGTATCGTTGCCGTGTCCATGGAGTCCGGGGAATCCCTGCGCATCCAGGAAAAGCAAATCAAGGCCGGGGTGAACAGCCTTAACAGCCTGATGGAAAAGCAGAACATGATTTCGAGGCTGTTTGTCTGGGGCAAACCAGAACCGGTCTACTATGACTCCTACTGGATTAGGGCCGAACACGCCGGCATCTTGTTCAGCAAGAAAAAACTGGGTGACCGCGTCATCAAAGGGCAGGTGTTGGGCGTTGTCACCGATCCGATCACCAATGCCAGCCATGCTATTCATGCGCGCGATACGGGACGGATTATCGGTATGGCCGTGGATCAGGTGGTCATGGCAGGGTTTGCTGCGTATCACATCGGCGCAGAAACGGAGATACCCGACGAAGAGTGAGAAGACCCGAAACAGCATCTCCGGGCTTCCAACCGAAGCAGGTTACCGACAGGCCGGCACTACCTGTTTTTGTAGAGCAGTCGGCCTCATTGACCAGCGGAGGGATGCTGCAATGGCTTGTGGCGATCGCGCCATTGCAATGCAGTGATCAGTAGGCACGGCAGAAAACTGAGGGTAATCAGGGTGGAAATCAGTATCCCAGCCAGCACCACAATCCCCACTCCGCGATAGAGTTCCGTGCCGGCACCCGGGATAAAGACCAGCGGTGCAAGCCCAAAAATTGTCGTGGCAGTCGACATCAGAATTGGCCGAAGGCGCGCTTCCACAGCTCCTCTCACCGCCGCCAGGATACTCTCCGCACCCTGTCGCAGATTGTGCCGGGCATGATCGACAATCAGTATCGGGTTATTGACCACCGTACCCAGCAGTATCACAAAACCCAGCATGGTAATCATATCGAATGGTTGATGAAAAGAAGCAAAACCCAGACTTTCCATCAGTGAGCCAACACCATTGATGGCCACCAGCCCAACGACCCCACCGGCGATACCTAGCGGCACTGTGGCCAGAATCAGCAGGGGAAACCCCCAGTGAGAAAAAATCGCCACCAGCAACAGGTAGATCAGCACCACCGACACCAGTAAATTGCTGCTCAGGGACTCTCGAGTGGCATCCAGTTGATCGGCGGCGCCGGAGATCGACATACTGACACCCTTCTGAACCTCGCCGGACGCCTGCATCGCCGGCACCATCACATCCCTGACGCGCGCCACAGCGGTTTCCAGTGCCACGTCCCGGGGCGGAATAATCAGCAACGTGACGGTACGGCGGCCATCCACCCGCCGCAGGCTGTCACTGTCCACTGTCTGCACCAGTTCTGCCAGCGCCCCCAGGGGCAGCACCTCGCCGCTGGGAGTAAGTATCGGCTGAGCAGCCAGTTGATCCAGTTTCTGGTCACGCACAACATCGCTGAACAGGAAAATATCGACTTTATCATCCTCCACAAAAAACTCATCAGTGAAAGCCCCATCGCTCAGCGCCGCGATGGTAAAACCAAAGTTGTCGGCCGTAAAACCCACTTCTGCCATGCGATTCCAGCGCGGACGAATTTCCACCAGCGGTTGGTCGAGCGTCAGGGACGACGGCTCCGAATCCAGTTGCGGGCGCTCAAACAGATCGCCCGCCCGCCGAAACGCACTGGCGGCGGTTTGATAGAGGTAGTCCAGTTCGGGTCCGGAGATATCCAGATTCACTGCCCGGGTACCACCCTGGTTACTGGATATGATTGAACCTCGACCTGAAAAGCCACGCATCCCCGGATAGCTGGTAAAAAGATCCGTCAGGGCGTCCATCATTGGCTGAATATCAGCATCGCGGGTCGGTTCGCTGATGACTCTCAGGCCACCTGCCGACACTCGCAGAGAATAATATTTAAGCGATGGAACCCGTGCTTCTCCCCGGTCAAACAGGCTCGGATCGGCAGCCACGGAGTCATCGAGAATGGCCTGAACCTCCTCACCAATGACCATAATTTCCTGAAGGTTGTAACCCGGCGGCGCAAACATTGAGCTGAACGCCTTGGGTTCTTCGCCCTCGGGCAGGTATTCAGCCGGGGGCATCAACCACCAGGCGGCACCGACAGTCGAGAGAACGGTTACCGTGAGACAGATTCTGCGACGCAGGGGTCGGTCGGTTATCCAGTACACCGCCTTGAGGATCGCTCCCGGCTCTGTGGTATCACTGGTCATACCGTAACCGTTACCAAAACCCAACCGGGCACAGGCGGCGGGAACCACAAATACCGCCAGCAACATCGAGGCGATAATCGCACTGGAGATGGCAATAGCAATATCGGAATAGATCTGCCCCGCCTCCTCCTGCACCAACATGACCGGCGCGAATACCAGCACCGTGGTCATACTGGATGCCAGCACCGCCGGCCAGACTTCCCGAACGCCCACAATGGCGGCCTCGATCCGATCCAGTCCCCGGCGCCGGGCCTGCTCAACGCTCTCCAGCACAACGATGGTATTGTCAAGAGTCATACCGATCGCAAAGGCGATCCCCGCCAGCGAGATCACATTGATGGTCCGGCCGAATACCAGTAACCCCAGAAACGCGGCAATGGTGCAGACAGGAATTCCCATCAACCCGATGAAGGTCGCCCGAGGGGAACGTAAAAACAGGTACATGATCATTGTGGCCAGCAGCGCACCAATCGCCAGATTCTGGACCACACCCCGCACCGAAGATTGGACGTAGCGCACGTCGTCGCCAATCAGGGTTATTTCCAGGCCATTGGGCTCCAGCAGTTCACGTCTCACCTCGGCAACGGCTTGCAGCATACCGTGCTTGATCTGGATAACATTGGAACCCGACTCTCGCCTCACTGCCATACTGATGCTGCGCTCACCGTCCACATAGCTCAGATCGCGCACCTCAAAGTGATCCATTCTGACGTCGGCCACGTCTTTCAGCAGAATATCGCTGCCGTTGCGGCGGACCAAAACCATGTTTTCCAGCGTCTCCAGATCCCTGAACCGGCCCACCACCCGCATCAGATAGCGACGCTTGCCATCATCGATATCCCCGGCGGAAACATCCCGGTTGCGGCTGCGAATTGCATCCCGCACATCCACCAGACTGAGTCCCCGCTGGGCCAGACGGGCGGGGTCCACATGGACCTGCACCTGCCGTTCTGCAGCACCCCGAACTTCTACCTGCGAGACACCACTGACCCGCTCCAGGCGCGGTCGCACCTCGTCCTCGACAAAATCGCCGATCATATCGATATCGAGACCCAGCGGATTGCCAGATTTCGGGCGAAGGGCGAAATACATGAAAGCATTTTCTGAAAATGAAGTACTGATCAGTTGTGGCTGATCGACATTTTCCGGGTAACTGGGCACCTGGCTGAGGGCATTGGCAACCCGGATCAGGGCCTCGTTGACATCGACCCCAAAGGGGAACTCCAGCTCAATAGTGGCCCGACCGGTTTCCGCGACAGATTCCATTCGCTGCAAATTGGGCAGAGAACGCAGGTAGCGCTCCTGCTCAACCAGAATCTCTTTTTCGATATCCTGCGGTGTTGCGCCGGCCCAACCGGTGACAACGCTGATCGTGCGCACACTGAGGTCAGGAATCATCTGTACCGGTATGCGAAATGCCGCGGCAATACCCAGCACACAAATGATCAGCACAATAACGGCGAGCAATTTGCCATTCTTCACGCCCGCATCAAGCATTCAGAAACGCTCCTTAAGGGTTGAGTGACTCGACGACATGAAGCGCTTGCCCGTTTCGCAAGACCTCGTTACCCCTGATCACCACCTCATCCGTGGTTGCCAGTCCGCCTGTTATAACGACTTTGTCCCGTGCCTCGTGACCAATCTCCACCAGTTGACGCCGGGCAATACCTTCGCTGGCGACAAAGACACTGTAGCTACCGTCTGGATGGCGCAGCAACGCATCCCGGGGCAGTAACATATTCCGTGAACTCCTATCCCCCAACTCAAACACCGCATTGGCTGAGGTACCAGGCAGTAGCGACTCCTGATCTGTTTTGGGGCGAATTCGGATTAGAAACGTCCGGGACGAAGAATCGCTGACGGGCACCAGCGCGGCTACCGCGCCAGAGAAACATTTCACCGGATTGCTGTCGGGACAGATATTGACCGGCGTCTTATCACTGATTTCCGAAAAGCGCTCCTGGGGCATCCTGACATCCAGGCGCACCCGATCCAGGGAGACCAGCTCAAACACCGGGTCGCCCCGACTTATCCACTCCCCCCGGTCAACATGGCGGGCCGCAATAACCCCATTAAAGGGTGCCGGCAAAACATGCCTCTCAACCATTTCTGCCACTGAGCGCTGATCGGCTATCGCCGCTTCAAGTGATGCCTGAGCCAGGTTGAGATTTGCACGGCGGGTATTTACTTCGTTTGCGGATACGTGGTTGTTCTCGCGCAGACGCAGCGCATCATCCAGCAGTCTTTGCGCCTCATCGAGCGCAGCGCGCTGCTCAGCGGTGGCCGCTCTGGCCCGCTGATACTCAAGGGTGATCAGCGCAGCGTCCAGCTGTAACAACGGATCACCTTGTTTGACACGACTACCCACATCCACCTGGAGATCAGCTATCAGGCCATCGACCCGCGTGGAGAGACTGGCTCGCTGCAGGGCATTGACAGAACCGGACAACTTCAATGTTTCTCCCAGTTCGGCAAGGTAGGGGCGAGTGACGGAAACAGGCACACTGTCTTCATCGGCAAGCACCATGACCGGGGTACCAATGAGCCATAGAGCAACCATCAGCATAACGAGCGGGAATTTCCCAAAGACCATCGGCAGTTACCAGCAGCTAGTATGAGCGGGCTGAAAGCCCGGTGAGAAAATTATGGCGCGAGTACTCAACATTACGTCGATGCCCGACCTATGGATCAGCCTACACGGAAACAGAATCAGCAGCACCGGCAGATTCTCGAAACCGGATCGGGAGCCGATGCACAAAAGCGGGCGGGAACCACTGATATGACTCATGTTCTGCCCGGGTGGCCCAGCAGCAGATCGGTCTCTACCGGTACGTACTCAGTAGCCGCATTGATCAAAGCGAACGCAGTAAACTCGGGTACACCGTAGACTTCCACCGGAATACCAAAGTCACGGCGCACTCTATCGACCAGCAGGGCAAAATCACCATCGCCGGAAACCAGCACCAGCAGGTCCGCATGTTTTGCGTATTCCATGGCGTCGAGAGTAATACCGACATCCCAGTCCCCCTTGGCAGAACCGTCGGCCCGTTTAATAAAGGGCTTTAACTTCACGTCGAAACCAATGGCTCGGAGGATAGTCTGAAACTGCCGCTGCTTCTCATCACCACGATCAATGGCGTAGGCAATGGCTTTGACAACCTGTCGGTTTGCGGTGGCCCTTTCCCAGAAACGGTTGTAATCGAAATGTCGCCCGTAGGCATCTCTGGTGGTGTAGTAAATGTTCTGTACATCCACCAGCAGTAC
>Ga0098040_1000037_pt1 | contig 80137 bp, 76 predicted proteins | sample 7_EtaG_FD_75065 | JGI IMG/M metagenome (GOLD analysis project Ga0098040, IMG submission 75065) | Marine viral communities from the Subarctic Pacific Ocean - 7_ETSP_OMZ_AT15161 metaG | ecosystem: Environmental > Aquatic > Marine > Oceanic | place: Pacific Ocean | collected 2015-01-08
GCTGCAACGGGATTGGCGCCAGGGGCAAACGCTGCAAGGTGGTCGCCCCACGGCAGCCTTTTTGCTGGGCGTGGCGTTCGCCGTCGGCTGGACGCCCTGCATCGGCCCCATACTCGGAGCCATACTAGCCCTAAGCTCCACCCACGCCAACGCCGAAACGGGCATGTTATATCTTGCGGTGTATTCGTTGGGCCTGGCACTGCCGTTCCTCGGAACAGCGCTGTTCATTGAGCACTTTCGGGAGCGAGTGCGCTGGCTCAGTCGTTGGAGCCGGCTGTTCAGAGCGCTGGCAGGCTTGGTGCTAATTTTCATGGGCGTGATGGTGTTAACCGGCCAGATGACCCGATTAACCCTCTGGATGATTGACCTGTTTCCGGCACTCGCTCGCCTAGGATGACCGACTTACTCTGTGGCCAATAGGCTTTATCAGAGGTTCCCTAAGTATACTGAGCTAACAGGCCAGGCGTTTTGTAGAAAGTTTTCCCAAATAGAAAATGGCCAGGGTTTACCCCTTTATTAACCTGAGGCACTGTCGTGACCGATACACTGCTTGCTAACGAATCACTCATCCGGCTCGGCTTTTTCCTCTCAGTGCTAACCGTAATGGCCGCATGGGAAGCGATTGCGGCACGCCACCCTCAGCGAATCAGCCGCCTGACCCGGTGGCCCAACAACCTATTGATTGTTGTGCTGGATACCCTGGCTGTGCGGCTGGTGTTTCCGTTAGCAGCAGTTGGTGCTGCCTACATGGCATCGAAAAACGGCTGGGGATTGCTGAATCTTGTCAGCTTGTAGGGCTGGCTGGCGGTGCGATTGGAAACGTAATTGACCGAATATTTCGTGGTTATGTTGTCGATTATTTGGATTTTCATTGGCAATCCTGGCATTGGCCAGCGTTCAACCTTGCCAATATTTTTATTGTCCTCGGAGTATTCATGGTTGTCGCCACAAACGTGCGGGGGAAAAGTAAATTCTGACGCGGATTCGACAGGCCCAACTTCGCCAACGGCTGATACAGGGAATGGTTAGGAGCACTCCATGCACAAAGAATTGAAGCAGTTATTTCGCGCTGAGCTTGCAGCAGCTCACAACGCACAAGCGGAGGGTGAATTCCGGAAAGCTGTCACCCACCTTGAACGCGCCCATATCCTCAGTCAGAAGTTCGCTATGGCGCATACGACAATCCACATACTTATGCTCAAACTTGCTTGGCGGACGGGTGATTTTCAAGAGGTTCTGGAGCCGTTTATTCGAGCCATTGCAGCTCTGCTCTTTTCCCACATATGGGTTCCACCAGGAAATACGGGGCGCTCGAACGCCAGCGCGTTTGCACCGATGCCAATACCCGAAGATCTCGCACATATTTTAAAAGAGGCCAGCGAACCAGCCCCGAGGTGAGGTAAAACCGACTGCAAACATTTGACCCTATAGTAACTCCAAGATTTATAGCTATGAATGAATCCTTGTTGAAAGAGGCACAAATACACGACCATAGTCATGATCACAGCCATCATTTCGACACCCATAACCGCTCGTTTGCCATTGCGGTGATTCTCAATACGCTGTTTGTACTTATTGAAGCCGTGTACGGCGTTTTGTCCGGATCGCTCGCACTGCTCGCCGATGCTGGTCACAACCTGAGCGGTGTCATGGGGTTAATCCTAGCCTGGGTCGCCAGTTGGCTCGCAAGCAAAGCGGCAACTTATGGCAAAACCTATGGCCTGAAGAAGACCACTATTCTGGCAGCGCTTTTTAATGCTCTGACCCTGATCGCCGCTGTCGGTGGAATCACCTGGGAAGCCATTCAGCGTCTGACAGATCCGGCCGACGTCGCTGGCCTGACCGTAGTCGTGGTCGCTAGCATTGGCGTGTTGATCAACGGTGCAACCATGATGCTGTTTCTCAAAGGACAGAAAGGCGACATCAATATTCGGGGCGCCTTTTTGCACATGGCCGCAGATACGGCGGTTTCGGTGGGGGTCGTGATCTCCGGCACGGTATTGATGTTTTCCAACCTGACCTGGACTGACCCAATTGTCAGTCTCATCATTGCCGTCGTGATTTTCCTGGGTACCTGGCAGCTGTTGAAGGACTCCGTAAAACTGGCAGTGGATGCCGTTCCAAAGGGCATCGATCCTGGCACGGTCCATGAGTGTCTCAAGAATCTACCTGGCGTACAATCTTGCTCACCACCTCCATATTTGGGCATTGAGTACTACCGAAAATGCGCTGACAGTCTACCTGGTTAAGCCAGATCCAGAGAGTGACGATCAGGTCATCAGTGATGCAGCTGCGATGCTGGCGGACGAATTCAGCATCCAGCATACGACTATCCAGTGGGAGCGCGGTGATGACCAATGCCCGAACAAAACTCACTGCGTGGTGGAGTAGCAATAACAAGGAGCGTGAATGTGCGTGTAAGAATATCAACGACTTTCTCAGCGCCCGCTGATCACGTCTGGGCACTGGTCAAAAGAAACAGCACGCTGCTCTTTGTATGTGGGGGCCTTTTGGGCTTTGCGGGTGCAAAGCTTTTTCCGCAGCAATGGTGCGAGGGAAACAAAGAAAATACACGCCTGCTGTTTTTCGGTTTCATCCCCGCGTGGCAGCATACCCTGTATTTTCAGGAAGTAAGCGACAGAAATCGAGTGCTCCGCACCGAGGAGGGCGGCGGATTGATTTCGGCCTGGAATCACTTCATACAGGTTAGCCCCTGCGAAAAGCAGACTTGCACCTACGTCGATGACGTTGAAATCAGAGCAGGTGTTTTTACCGTACTAATGTGGCTCTATGCTCATATATTTTATCGATATCGCCAGCTACGTTGGCGTGTCTTGCTGCGGAACTTTACGCATCACGCATAGCGATCTCAAAGACATACCGGCCTACCAGTCAGACACTGACCTTTTTAGCTTGGACGCACCCACATAGCGGGTCAGCCTCAATAAAAGCGACCGTCGAATCAACCAGGCACATAAAACCCATGCGAGACATCATTGAACGCTACCAGGTCTTGGCCTACCTCACGGCTGTGGTCCTCGGCCTATTCATTGGCTGGAGCTTCTCCGAAGTAACGATACCGGAATACCTGATCTGGGCTTTGCTGGGCGTTCTGCTCTATGCGACTTTCACCCAGACACCTTTGACCCATCTGTCTGAAGTGTTCCGGGATCGCCGTTTCATGGCTGCCCTGCTCACAGGGAACTTTCTGGTGATGCCCGCAATCACCGCCCTGATGTTACTTGCTCTGCCGGACAACGACGCATTGCGGCTGGGCGTGCTGCTTGTGCTGCTGATGCCCTGCACAGACTGGTTTGTCACCTTCACCCACCTGGGCAAGGGGGACGGCACCCGTGCTATCGCTGCAACGCCAGTTTTGTTGATTGCCCAGCTGGCTTTATTGCCACTCTACCTCTGGTTTTTCCTGGGCGAACAATTCGATGTGAGCCTTGATCTGGGGCGGCATATTCTACCGGCCTTCATCGGTCTGATCATCGTCCCACTCATCCTGTCATTACTGACCCAGAAATGGGCCGAACGCTCCCCGAGCGCCAATCAGTTCATTAACCTGATGGGCCTGATGCCAGTTCCCTTGCTAACGGCCATACTGTTCCTGATCTCGATAACACAGGTCAGTCAGATTCCCGCCACAGGTCAGATTGTCTGGATATTGCTGATTTTGTTCCCGGCCTATCTGTTAGCGGCGGCCCTGATAGGAAAAGGTTTGAGTCGACTTTTCCGATTGCCAGTGAAAAGCGCTCGTACCATTATTTTCAGCCTCGGCACGCGAAATTCCTTCGTGGCTCTGCCACTGGCACTGGCACTGCCCGAAGTCTGGGGCACGACTGTCATCGTCATTGTAGTGCAGTCCCTGGTAGAGCTACTTGGAATGATGTTCTATCTCAGATGGGTGCCCAATAAATTACTGCCAATTCGTTGAACCACTTAATGCGTAAAACACAGACATACACAACCTTTGGAGATTTTGTATGCAAGACAGCGCGCATGCAGAATGTTTACAAACCCGTGCTTGATGCCGTCATGAAATCACCGCATCAATGGCATGATGATCCTAAAGTAAGAGCGGCTTGGGAAGCAGCGGGGGCGGCTGGGCTAGATTTAGAAGCCGCTCGTGATCAACTCAACTCATCTGACATTGATGAGATCATCAAGCAGGATATGAGCGATATTCAGAGCGCTAAAATACAGTGTACAACAACGTTCTATGTTAATGGCCAGGAGCTGAGCAAGCTGGGACCAAAGGAACTGTATGACATGGTGACATCAGAAGTTGATGCGCTGAACTAAACAACACCACCTACCCGGCAATGCTATGTCACTACTAGGCTATCTTTTACCCTATGACTTCTCGCCACTGACCATACTGAGCTATATGCTCGTGCTTGGATTCTACGGCGTCGGTCTTCTGCGAATGCCCGATGAAGATCGGCCGGGCGCTCTAAGAATTTTCGCTTTCGTTCTCGGCGTTATGGCCTGTTATGGCGTCATGCAAACCCGCTTCGACTACTACGCTCAATACATGTTTTTCGTACATCGTGGTCAACACCTGATCCTTCACCATATTGGCCCGATTCTCATCGCCCTGTCGAATCCCTCGCCAATCATGCGGTTCTGGTACGCCAAAATAAGCCCCGGCCTGAGGAACACTCTCAGGCCGGTGGGATGGATCTATCAAGCGCTTCAATACCCCTTGATCGCCTTGATCCTGTTTGTGGGACTTATCTATTTTTGGCTCTGGCCGTCAATCCATTTTGACGCCATGCTCAGCCGGGACCTGTACTGGATCATGAACTGGAGCATGTTGTTGGACGGCCTGCTGTTCTGGTGGCTGATCTTTGACCCGCGACCGCCAGCCATCACCTCATCGCTAGGGTATGGCAAACGCATGCTGATTCTCGCTGCGGCAGGTGTACTTCAGATGCTTCTGGGCGCGTGGATCGTATTTTCGAGAGAAATGGTATACGACGTTTACGAAGTCTGCGGTCGTGCCTGGCCTCTGGACCCGGAAGTCGATCAACTTCTGGGTGGCATGCTGACCTACATCCCACCTGCTATGATGAGTGTCCTCGGCATTCTTCTTATACTCCGGCGTGCCATGCACGAAGACGGGAAATATTCTAAATCTTCCAAACAGTCAAAGGAACCAGTCCAATGAGTCGTGGTTTTATTGAAAAGCAAGCCTTCAGAGCGTTAGCAATGTTCACAGTATTGCTGACTACGTTTTTAGCTGGATGTTCCGACAACGAGATAAACTACAACGGCAAGGACATCAGCGGCCTGATGCCCGAGCTTGAGTTTAATCTGATCAACAGCGAAGGAGATCAGGTAACCGCTGGGGATTACAGCGGCAAAGTGAAAATGATGTTTTTCGGTTTTACCTCTTGCCCGGACATTTGCCCGACCGTTATGCAGACACTGAACCGAGCGGCAAGTGGTCTGCCACCCGAACTTCAGGACGAGGTATTGACGTTATTCGTGAGCGTTGACCCCAAACGAGATACGCCTGAGCGTCTGGACAAATACGTCAGTTTTTTCGGTGAGAATATTGTCGGCCTGACAGGAAAGGAATCTCAACTTCGCGGGCTGGCCAAACGATACCGGACGACCTTCGGTTACGGCGAATCGAACGAGAACGGCGACTACGACGTTTCTCACAGCAGCGCGATTTATATATTCGACCGCCAGGGAGACGCCCGGTTGCTGATCAGGCCAGACTTGGGGGCAGAGAAGATTAACCAGGACCTCATTGCTCTCGCTCAGAAGGACTCATGAAGTCTCTGGAGAATCGACCAACCAATCTGAACGACCACCGTCGGGCCAGCGTCGTGGACGAAGGCTCGCATTTTCTTCTGTTTCCTCGAATCAAATCCGAAAAAAATAGTTAGAAGCATAATGTAAGCAGCCGGGACCCCGGCTGCTTACATTACTGATTCCAGATCACCCCGATACAGATGTTACCTGTTCGAGCCGTCCCTGGAGCTTTGAGTTGACTGTGGACACACCATCCACGACATCGCTCTGCTCGCTTGGATAAAACTCTTCCATGAGCTGCGTGGCTTTTTCCCTTGCCTCAACCACAGCATCCTCCCTCCCTAATCACCAGATCCACGTAATAGATCGGCGTTCGATGGCTCTGCGTCGTACTTTTACCCCGCAGCTTCAGTTCCAACGGCATGTACGCCAGCAAACCACCAGAGACTGCCTGGTAGTAGCTCAGCCTGGCCGCAAGTGTCCTTATGCTGTTGTAGCCAGTGGTGCGAAAGATGAAGGTACCCAGATCATCATCGTCACCGATTTTCACGTTCAATCGGCCATAGGGCTTGCACAGACCACCTTCACCAAACTCGCACAACGTCGGGGCCCGGGTATGGCAAAGACTGCACTCCTGATTGCGTCAAGCGCTTACAGGCGTCGCCGTTACCGACACACATGGGCCGCCCACTTTTGCGGTCGAACATGGTGTATTCAGCCCTCAGATTGAGATCCGGATCGTTGAACAGCATGCGTACCGGGATGGTCCGCAACTTACCGTTTGGAGCATCCTTTCTGAGCTCTTCGTCCATCGGATGCAAAACCCATCCGGAGTCTTTTTCCTGGATCTGGGAGGTGATAGTGAATTGATTATCTTTCTGCGGTAGCCGGATGCCGTTCTTTTCAACGACACGGCCAATACTGATACGCCCCAATACGGGAAGCGTGATGGCTAAACCTTTAATCATGATGACGCTCCTGAGAAAAAGGACCGCGGGGCACTCGTTACACCCGCGCGGCCAATGGGGTATTCATGCATGGATGAGGAATCGCCGGCTTCCCGGCTTGGTGAGTGGGTATTGATCCAAAAGCTCTGGCTTATCGGTCAGCATCTGCTTCACATTGAGCCCAACGGAATCCTTGCTCCGTTTCCAGCTCACGCTGCCACTGGGGAAGGTTGCCTTCGAAGCTTCGCCCATCTGGCCTTCGATTCGCTGTTTCAGGTGGGATTCAGTGAATTTCAGGGCTTCCATTTCCGAGCGAATGGCCAGCAGCTCGTCAAACGCATCGGACAGTTCCTTGCTTTGACTGAAGTCCAGGGTCTCCCCTCTATCCACCGGATAAAGGTGGCGCAAGACACGTTCAGCAGAATCGGTTCCATCGACCGGTGGTGGGGTATCGGTCTCCACGTAATCCCAGAACTGGCGCTCCAACACGTACAGCGCTTCGATGAGTTCCTCATTCCGTTCGAGGCGGTAGATCTTCAACTCCTGGCCACACAGCAGCACACAAACGTCTGCCGCCTGTTTTCCAGTGACGGCCAGTTGATGCTGAACCTGGCATTGGATGTAGTCCGGCACCCCCTCTTTCCAAAGTCGTGATCCGAACTCCCCTGAGGTTTTACATTCCAGGATCTGCACCTCTTCATCGGCCACCACGGAATAATCCAGGTTGGCCAACATCCAGTGCTTGTCTGGATCTGAGTGTTGCAGGACGGCATTGACCCGGCGCACCTTCCGTCCCGTTTGTTGGCTGTACTGCTCCGCGACAATCGGCTCCAGGATATGGCCCCAGTAGACCGGTGAAGTGGGATCGTCCGAATCCGGTTTTGGTAAACCTGCATCTCTGCCGGTTTTGACCATCCAGAGTTCCAGTTGGGATTGATAGGGGTTGATGCCAACCGCAGCGGCTGCATCGCTACTGCCAATGCCTTGCTTGCGTACCTTCAGCCATTCATCCCGGCTAAGGTCTTTGGTGGAGACCAGCCGCAATGCTGGCCGCTGTTTTTGAATTGCTTTTGCACTCATGCCCATGGTGTTTTCCTCCAGACATAAAAAAGCCCACCAGAGCAACAGGCTCCGGTGGGCTTTATGGCGGTTTTAAGATTTAAGAGAAGGAATCAGGCCACAAGTGACATGGCCTGCTCTAACGCACGGTTCTTGATGGCGGCACCGGTTCCGAACCAGGCTGAATCCAGCCGGTGGTCAACGGTTTTGGCTCGGCGTTGGTGATCGATGAATTCGGTGACGGCATTAAGCAGCCCGTAGGCAGTTCCTTCTGATGATGCCAGCGTGGCACCGATGCCCTCGCCTTCATAAAGCCCCAGAGCTTTGGCCATTGAGCGCTCGTTGGTTTTACCGACACCCTCGCGGGAATCATCGGTGAACACCTTGAGGAAGTAGTTCCTGGCCTCTGTGCTCTTCACCCTCCGGTCACTCAAGACTTTCAGGCGGTACATAAATTCGTCCCAGGCAGAAACGGATATGCCGAGTTGCTTCTTCACCAAGTCCGCATCGAAAGCAGTGTTGTGTTTCACCTTGACTGCGTTGGCAGTGGAACCCTTCAGAGCAACAGCAAGTGTGTTGTTGCACACCACACGGATGCTCGTGAATTGGGCGGTCGTTGCCATGGTTCCGTCGCAGCCCACTCGGCCACCTGTTGCAGCAGCGACATAGCCGCCATAAGCGCCGGCAGACGCGCCAACTACACCAGCCGTTTTCTTGCCGTAGTTTTTCTTACCAACCCGGACAGATTGGCAGTTGGGACATTGATCGGACATTGAAGATACCTCTGTGAATTTGGAGGGAGGGCACTGTTAGCGCCTTGGTTCATAGAGGTGATATATGTTTGAAATTATCTTGAATCCCAATGCACAAGAAGCGGAAGAGTTTCAAATAAACCGGCAACCCCTCCGAAAAATAACGGGGGCTTACCCTTTCTGCTAAAAAGGAGGACTATAGAACTCAGAGGGTCGCCACTGGGCAGCCCCGTGACTTCGCCACAACGACGAACAGAAATAAGAGGTCAAAGGATCAGGGATGGATCACTTCATTTACATCGCAAGCAGCTCCTCGATGCCTGGCGTGGTCAAGATTGGCAAGACCAATCAACCACCAAGTGAGACGCTAAATGCACTCGACGCTTCTGGTGCTCAAAAAACATTTTATCGAGAGTTTAGCGCCATAGTAGATGACGCTGGCATGAGTGTGGGTAAGATCCATGTAAAGCTTTCTAGATCTGGCTTCAAGATTGGGCCGGGGCTTTTTAGAATTTTCCTCGAAGAAGCAATTGAGATCTTATTTTCAGTAATCGATGACTTGCGCGTTCACTCTTATCCCTCAGACACCATTATTGCGAAACTCGTTGAAGACCTTGAGCAGAGAAGACTGCCAGGAATGCCTCTCAACTCAACATCATGGAAAAACAACACACTCAATCACAACGTACGTGACAAGACACCCTCAGCAAAAAGGCCCACCAAAGATTCATTTCTTTCCTCCAGCGAAGTGCTTGCCCCGAAGAATATACAGCCGGGCGCATCAGAAATTGGGAGCGGTGAATTTATCTATGTTTTAAGCAACCCATCAATGCCGGGATATGTGAAAGTAGGGAGAACAAACACCTCGTTCGACCAAAGGTTATCGGAGCTTCAGTCGACTGGCGTACCAACTCGCTTTGAGCTTGAACTCGGTCTAGAAGTGGAAAGCTCGGTCGAAAGCGAAAGAAAAGTACACAAAGCACTATCGAAATTTCGACCCGAACAAAATCGGGAGTTTTTCAAAATCCCCGTTAAAAAGGCAATAGAAACTGTCCTGACGACCTTAGATGATTACAGAATCCACAAGTTTCGAGAGAATTACGGGATTGAAACGCTAGTCTACGAGTCGGCTTTGAAAAGCCGCGAAATCCGGGAAAAGCGACATAAAAAGATCACCCAACTTAGATCAGAGCTCGCGCTGGTCAATCATGAAGTCACGAAGCTAGATGCGTCTCTTCGACATCAGGAAATACAGTATAAATCTCTTGGGCCCTATCCCGAAAATCGTTTTGGCATCGTATATGTTCTCGCTATAATTTTATTCCCAGTAGCTATTATTTTTTCTAGCTCATCCGGTGGAGACAGTGAAAAAATCATGGCCTTTTTAGTCGTAGGACTTGTATGTTTAATTGCTGTGAATGGGCATTTGGAGAAAGAGTGCGATAAAAAAGCAACTCCCTTCAATGATTGCCAAAAAAGTATAGATGCTATAAAACACGACTTATATCCACTCCAGGAAAGAGCAAGGAAGCTGAAAGAATCACTCAGTGGACTAGGCGAGAACACCTGACAAATAAATGATCACCCCCTGCAAGAAGAAAGGCCCGCAAAACAGCCTGCCAATTCCTCTGCAAATCTGGTTGTAGGTTTACCAGTACAAAGGCTTAGTAATGCCCTTTTACCGATTCCAGTGGAAATAAATTCAGAGCGCAACAAGGAATGGTTAACCAGAGTCGCCATTAATGAACTGCGCGACCAACTCTGCTACCTTGGTCAAGGCCTCTTTTCGCTCCTCGAAGTAATCATAACGGTCATAGATTCCTTCGACCCCCTTCAGTTTGTGGTTCAGACAGCGCTCCGCAACATGCCCTGGCACGCCGGCAGCAGACAACAAACTGCGGCAGGTACGCCGAAGGTCATGCACGGTGAACTCGGCGATATTCCCCATCTTCCTCTCTGGCTGTAGCTTCCTCCCCGGCTCCCTGCCGAATAACTTGGCAATGGCGCGGTTCAACGTGTCCTTGCCTATGTGGGGGTGCTTGCTGCTGCGCCGATTAGGAAAGACGTAGTCTGAGCCCCAGGCACGGATCTCGAGCTCATTCAGCCAATCGACGGTTTGCAAGGGAAGCGGAATGACGATCTCGGCACCTGACTTACTGCGCTCCTCAGACAGTTGCCACCGGTGGTTCTCCATGTCGAACTCTGACCACCGAGCTTCCGTAAGCTCTGTCTTTCGCACACCCAAAACGAGCAGTAGTGCACAGGCGAGATAATTGTCTCGCGTGAAGCTGTCACTGTTTTCTCGGAAGATTTTAAAAATCTGCGGAATCTCTTCAAGGCTCAACGCCCTATCGCGGCTCTTCTCAATACCCCCTGCATCAGTGACGTTAAAAGCTGCTGCTGGATTATAGGTAAGTAGCCCCAACTTGATGGCATGATTAAACAGCTGCTTCAGGTACATCAGCGTATCGTTTGCGGTGGTCGGTCGACCGCTGCTGGCCACCTTCCTGACGATGGCGCGCACATCCATTGGGGTGACGCTGTCCAAAGCGAACTCCCCGATAGAAGGTGCGACCTCTTTGGTAAAGATTCGCTTTGGAATGTGATGGTGCTTGAGGCGTTTCTCCAGATCCTGGCTCCAGTCGCCGAAGAGATCACTGACGGTTCGGAGAGTAGCTTGCTCCTCACGTTTACGCTCTTCAATTGGGTCTATACCGCTGCGAACGACCTTTTTGGCATCGACAGCTTTCTCTCTCGCTTCAGCCAGGGAAATCTGTACGCACTTGCCCAGCGTCAATTCGCGCCGCTTTCCTGCATGTGTGTAGCGAAGCATCCAGTAGGGTGCGCCTACTTTGGGCACCATCAGATATAGACCTTCACCATCGCTATAGCGTCCCGGTACACCTTCTTTGATCAGAGACTGAACTTTCTTAGCTGTAAAGCTCCCCATCACTTCCACCCTGCGTGAGTGATCAAAAAAACATTGCTTGAATTGACTGTTGCTGGAGCTGGGCACTCGTCCTCACACCCATGCCCAAGACACTGACTACACAGGGTTGATGGGCAGAGGACGCTGCTGACCACGACGGGGCAATTCGGGGGATAACATGAAAAATGGGGAGTATCCATAAGAAAATCACACCTATAATGGGGAGAGCGTCGAACTACTCCCCATTATACTCCCCAATAAGCAATGGATAAAACTAGATTTCAATAGATTGTCAGGGACAACTAAGTATTTTTTTATAATAAAAACATAAATATAAAGACACCTATGAACATCAATGGATGCTATTCAATGTTCTGCACCTGCTCACGCACTTGCTCTATCAATACTTTCAAATCAACGGCTGCCCGGGTTACACCAGCATCAATGCTTTTGCTGCTCAGGGTGTTGGCTTCCCGGTTCAGCTCCTGCATCAGAAAATCCAACCGGCGGCCAATGGCTTCGTCGCGCTTGAGGGTGTCGGCAACTTCACTGATATGCGCGTCCAGCCGATCCAGCTCTTCCGCTACATCGCTTTTCTGCGCCAGCATGACCATTTCCTGGGCAATACGCTCAGGATCCAACTCTACCTTGGCCTTCTTGAATCGCTCACGGATGTGCTCTTCCTGGGCTTTAAGCAGCCGGGGCATATCCGTACGAACGGATGCTACCAGAGTGTTCATTTGCGCCAGCCGTTCCTCAAACAACGGCCGTAACCGGTCGCCTTCGCGCTCGCGAACCACTGCCAGCTCTTCAACCGTTTGCCTAAACAGGCTCAGACCTGCCTCCCGCGCGGAGCTGAAATCCTGCTCCGGCACCGACAGCACCCCAGGCCAGCGCAGAATATCCAAAGCATTGATGTGCGCCGGGTTATCCAGCATGCGGTTAACGTGGTTTGCCGCTTCATTAACCGCTTGCGCTATATCTTCATTAATCTCAAACCCTGGAACACCCACTTCAGTGGACTGAAGGCGAATCGACACATCCACTTTGCCGCGCTTTAACTGCTTTCGCAGCTCTTCCCGAAAAGGGTTCTCAAGCTCACGCAGCGCATCTGGCAGCCGAAAAGTCGGCTCCAGATAACGGTGATTGACGGTACGTATCTCACAGGTAAGCGTTACCTGATTATCCTGGACATCCTTCCGAGCAAAGGCAGTCATGCTTTTAATCATAGGGGCTCCGGCTTAGTTAGCGGTCGCTATTGTGAATTGCATAGCCTGAGTCTAACAGGCCGCGATCATTTGCGGCGAACGCGCTGCAGACAACAAACCCACAGCCACTAGCATCTTGGTACCCGCACCCAACGTGTTACACTTCGCGGCTTCCCAACTCCAATCCGACCGGGGCCTAGCCCGGACACTTACTTAAACGACCAGGAAACATTATGCGTCCAAGTGGCAGAACGCCCGAACAACCCAGAGATATTCGCATTACCCGTAATTACACCTGCCACGCTGAAGGCTCTGTACTGGTGGAATTCGGTAACACCAAAGTGATCTGTACCGCCTCCGTAGAAAACAAAGTACCGCCGTTCCTGCGCGGCCAGGGCAAGGGCTGGATCACCGCAGAATACGGCATGCTGCCCCGCTCAACCGGCAGCCGCATGGGCCGCGAAGCAGCCCGTGGCAAACAGGGCGGTCGCACCGTCGAAATCCAGCGCCTAATCGGTCGCTCCCTGCGTGCCGCTGTAGACCTGGACGCCCTGGGCGAACACAGCATCACCATCGACTGCGACGTTATCCAGGCAGACGGCGGCACCCGCACTGCTGCCATCACCGGCGGTTGCGTTGCATTGGTAGACGCACTGAACTATTTGGTCGCAGAAAAGCGCCTGAAGAAATCACCGCTGAAGCAAATGGTCGCAGCAATGTCTGTGGGCGTTTACAAAGGCACACCCGTGGCCGACTTGGACTACCCGGAAGATTCCGAAGCCGAAACGGACATGAACGTGATCATGACCGACCAAGGCGGTTTTATCGAAATTCAGGGAACGGCAGAGGGTGCGCCGTTTGCTCAGGAAGAGCTAGACAGCATGCTGAAACTGGCCAAGCAAGGCATAGAAAAGTTGTTCGTACTGCAGAAAGAAGCGCTAGAAAGCTAAGAGTAGCCAATTCCGAAGTCCGGGGAATCGCCATCACACCGGCGTTTCCCCAGATAATTAGAAACCGATTTCTATATCGTAATCCATAATTACCGGAGCATGATCTGAAAAACGGGTGGTGCTATCAATCCAACCATCCTGAATGGTTTTGCGAATGCCCGGCGTCATCAGCTGATAATCTACCCGAATACCCGCATTCTTCCGGGAACCCTCTGTCTGCTCAGGCCACCAGGTAAACTGATTGCTCTGCTTATTGATATCACGGAACGCATCCACACAGCCCATCTCATCAAACAACCGGTCAAGCCAGGCCCGCTCGTGGGGCAAAAACCCCGAAAAATCCACCTTGTGATACAAAGGACTGGCATCCGTTACATGGTGCGCACTCTGTAAATTCGCACCAAAAATAAACTGCCGACGCTTACGCAGGGTTTTTTGCATGTGCAAGCCAAACCCATCCATAAAGTCATCTTTATGGTCGAGCACCGTCAGGTCGTTTTCACTGATCAGCCCCTCCTCACGCCCAAGCGCGCAGGGTGCCAGCACAGAGGCCACAGAAACCTTATCGAAATCCGCCTGAATAAAGCGCCCCTCACGATCTGCCTGCTCATTGGCGAAACCGTACATGATGGCCTTGGGGAAATGCCGCGTGTAAATGCCCACGCCGCCATCCTCATTGTTTTCGCCATCTATGAAATACGCCTCGTACCCTTCAGGAATGAGATTTTGGTCTTCAATCTCATAGGCGCGCATACGGTGATCCTGAACACAAACAACGTCTGCGTCCTGCTCGGCCAGCCAGTCGAAGAAACCTTTATCAACAGCCTGAGCAAGACCGTTGACGCTGATTGATACTACCCGCATACGTGTTCCCTGATTCGGTTTGAGTGTATGATACCGTTTTTACGCGTTATTAAAAGATCCACACCCGCCAGAAGCCTTGCCATGCACGACTATCAGCAAAAGTTCATTGAATTTGCCATCCGCCGTAACGTACTTCGTTTTGGTGACTTTACCCTAAAATCCGGTCGCACCAGCCCATATTTCTTTAACGCTGGGCTGTTTAACACCGGGGACGACCTGCTGCAGCTCAGCAAAGCCTACGCTGCAGCCATCGACCGTAGTGGCCTCGATTATGACATCATATTCGGACCTGCCTATAAGGGCATTCCGTTGGCAACCGTGACTGCCATGGCCTTGGCCCAAGAAGGTAAAAGCAAACCGTTTGCCTTTAACCGCAAAGAAAAGAAAGAGCACGGCGAAGGCGGTAATATTGTGGGCGCCCCATTGCAGGGTAACGTACTCATCGTTGATGATGTTATTACTGCTGGCACGGCCATACGCGAATCCATCGACCTTATCCGTGCCGCAGGAGCAGAACCCGCTGGCGTCCTAATTGCCTTGGATAGACAGGAGCGAGGCAACGGCGAGCTCTCCGCAATACAGGAAGTAGAAAGCGAATTTGGTATTCCGGTGGTGAGTATCATCCGCCTGGAACAGGTTTTAGACTATCTTAAGACCAACCCCGAGTTTTCTGGCCACGCCGCGAAGGTAGCCAGCTACCGGGAACGCTACGGAGTCTGACTGATGCACAAGCGCCTGACCGTATTTTCAGCCACTGCCTCTGCCCTCTTGCTGACACTGGGCATAACAACCCAGGCCGAAGCTGGCATGTACCGCTACACGGACGAACAAGGCCAGCTCGTAATCAGCAACACCATTCCTCAACAAGCCACCAAGCGCGGCTACGACATCCTCAATTCAAACGGTCGCGTGACCGAAACAATTCCTCCCGCGCCAACGGAGGCTGAGATTGCCGCTCGCGAAGCAGAAAAGCAGCGCCAGCATGAGCTCACTCTTCAGCGCGAGAAAGACGCCCGACTACTGAAACGCTTCAGCCACCCCGATCAAGCTATAAAAGCCATGCACCGTAAACTGGGTGAGCTGCAAGGGCTAATTCAGCTCAAGCGGGGCAATATCTCTGTTATCTCAAGCCAGCTAGACAGCGAACAAAGCCGCGCAGCCGATATGGAGCGCAATGGCCAAAAAATACCCGACGCAACCCTCAGTAAAATATACCGTCTTGAATCCCAGATCCGTGATATTGAGAGAGAAATTGCTTGGCAAGCTCAAGAAATAGACTCTTTGAAGCAGGCTTTTGAGAAGGACATAAAGCGCCTCGAAAAAGTCACCGGAGAAACTCGCACTCTGTCGCTAGACGCAACTAAAACCACAGATTGATTTCCTGCAGCGTCACAACCTTAAAATGTTGCTGCTGACCGAACCCAAAAGGGGCGCCACTGTTTAAGCTGGCGCCCCTTTTATTTGTCAGCACAAACTGCCTGCTAACTCAACGGCTTACCTATAAATCAGGCTGAAGCAGTTGTCTTTTTCTTCGCAGTTGTCTTGCGAGCAGCTGGCTTCTTGGCTTCTGCAGACTTCTTGACGTCCTGAGCGGCATCAGACAGATCGTCTGCGGCTTCAGAAACGGCGTCTGCGCCTTCGACTGCTTCTTTCTCAAGCTTTGCTACGAGATCGGCGGCAAAGTTGCCAAAACGGCTGTTCAGGTTACGCAGCTGGCTAAAAAGACCGTCGCTGTAGCCGTAGTAACGGTTGCGCAGGTTTTCAACGCTGTATTCCCGCGCGCCAGATTCCAGCTTTTCAGCGTACTCGAACGGCTTGGCAGCCAGTTTCTTTTGCTGCTCTTCAGCCGCATTGATGCCTTTTTCTACGATTTCCTGAAGCTGTTCCTGATAAGTCTTAAGTTTACCCATATCACTTCTCCTTAGTTTACTGAAGCTATCTCGGCCTTCGCCCTTACTGCTTCTAATCTAAGCCTTGGGCTTGTGATCAGTGCGAAGGTGAACGCCTTTCGTTGATTGTGTAACTAAGGTTACGGTTAAAAATTAGAATGTTCATACTAAAAACAGAAGCTTTGATCGTAAACATATACGTTATTTTACGAACCAGTTACTTGTCACAGACTCCTCAACCCGCATAATGCTGCCTGTGTCGGTAGCCCGTCTCCCCGTTTTATTCCGGTTGTGCGAATCCGGGTAAAAAAGAGACTGCGCAAAATCAGTCCTAACGCGAGAGCTCCAAAGAGATTTTTATGAAGAGCCCCCCCCACTACCGATGCTCACCCCTGCAGAAAGGGCTTAACCTGTTTGCCGGCCTGCCAATTATTGTTTTGATATCAACGTTAGCGCTGCTAACCGGCTGCCAGGAAGATGACAGAGCCAACCACTCGTCGACTTTCCGGGCTTCGGAGCTGGCAAACAATCGGCTCGACAAAGCCGCAGGCGGGTTACTCGAAACACTTGGCCAGCAAAAAACCGCCAGCAATTCTGTGGCAGAAGAGCGAACGTCTGCGCCCCCAAAAGAATTGAGCTGGAGCGCGCCACAAACACGGGAGGATGGCTCTGCACTAAAACCTGGACACATTGCCGGGTTCCGCATTTACTACCGCTTACGACATGAAAATCACTTCAACGTGATTCCTGTCGATAGCCCAAGCCGCACAAGCCAGCCACTTAACGACTTGCCGCCAGGCGCTTACGAATTTGCAATTACAACAATTGATGCAGACGGACTGGAAAGCAAGCGTTCAGCCTCCGTTATGGTCAACCTGATTTAAGCAGGGCGAGCTACCAGCGGAACAAAACCCAGCTAGGCACCAACATGCCGGAGTCCGCTTCCCGTATCCAGCCACCCCCATCGGCGGGCACCAGGTAGTACTCACTGCCAACGTCGGGCACCACTTTTATCTCCATGAGCTGTCCGTTTACCCGATACTCGTAGAAAACCTCCCCATCCCCGGGCCGGATAACAATTTGTGGGCCACCACTGGATGGCTGGTAATCTGAAACCACCACTGGCGCGCGAGGTGTTTCTACAACGGCGTTATCCAGAGCACCGCTCTCTTGTGCCGAAACAGCGCCAATACCCCAGGCAAGTAGAATTGCGGAACAGGCGATTCGTTTCATTTTCGTGATACCCTTTTGCTTATCAAATTAAGTACAGAGTTGCATAAGCCAACCCACGCTTCAATCAGAATTCGGATCCGTTTTGACATGACTGAACAAAAGACCCCACCTGTGGTACTTGTGGACGGTTCGTCCTATTTATTCCGTGCATATCATGCACTTCCACCACTGATCACCAGCAAGAACCAGCCCACCGGGGCCATCAAAGGCGTGATCGCGATGATCCGTCGCCTGGACCAGGATTTTCCGGGCTCAAAGGTGGTTGTGGTTTTTGATGCCAAGGGCAAAACCTTCCGTCACGACCTTTATGAAGAGTATAAGGCCAACCGCCCGCCTATGCCGGAAGATCTGGCCGTGCAGATTGAGCCCATTCACCAGATAGTGAAAGCCATGGGGCTGCCGCTACTGATCGTAAGCGGAGTGGAAGCAGACGATGTAATTGGCACGCTGGCAAATGAGGCGACCAGCAAAGGCATTGATGTAGTGGTTTCAACCGGCGACAAAGACATGGCCCAGCTGGTCAGCGACCATGTAACCCTGATCAACACCATGACAGATACCGCAATGGACCGGGATGGGGTGAAAGAGAAGTTTGGCGTAAGCCCTGAGCAGATCATTGACTACCTAGCCTTGGTTGGCGACAAAGTGGATAACATTCCTGGCGTCAACAAATGCGGCCCTAAAACCGCGGTAAAGTGGCTGCAAGCCTATGACAGCATCGACAATCTGCTTCAGCATGCAGATGAAATTAAAGGTAAAATTGGCGAATACCTGCGCGAAGCCACTGATACCCTACCCCTGAGCCGAGAGCTGGCCACCATCAAAATGGATGTGGCATTGGCGTTTGGCCTGGAAGACTTGCAGGAGCGTGAGCAGAAAGATGAGGAACTGCTGGAGCTGTTCCGGGAGTATGAATTACGGGGTTGGACAGCGGAACTGGAAGCAAAAGCATCGAACGCACCCGCGGCCAGCGAAAACCCAGCCACTGCAACTGGCAGCAATAAGGCGCCAGCCCCAACAGAAAAGCGCTACAGCGTAGTCACCCAGCAAAAGGATCTGGATGCATGGGTAGAAAGGCTTAAGAAATCCGAACTGTTCGCCTTCGATACCGAAACCACAAGCCTACGCTATATGAGCGCGGAAGTTGTAGGCGTGTCTTTTGCCATTGAGGTGGGCGAAGCCGCTTATGTGCCTTTTGGTCATGACTACATGGGCGCGCCGGAGCAGCTTGACCGCGAACAGGTGCTAGCCCAGCTCAAACCTTTGCTGGAAGACCCGAAACTTAAGAAAGTTGGCCAGAACCTGAAGTACGACAAAAACGTGCTGGCCAATCACGACATCTGCCTGGAAGGCATCGCCGAAGACACCATGGTGGAGTCTTACGTGCTGAATTCAGTGTCGTCTCGCCACGACATGGACACCCTGGCCCGGAATTATCTGGGAGAAGAAACCATCACCTTCGAGTCCATTGCCGGTAAAGGCGCTAAACAGCTTACGTTTAACCAACTCGACCTGGAAAAGGCTGGCCCTTATGCAGCGGAGGACGCGGATATAACCTTGCGCCTGCACCAGGCCATACGCCCGCAACTGGCAAATACTGGCAAGCTGCAAGCGGTTTATGAGGACATAGACTTGCCGCTGGTGCCGGTACTGTCTCGTATGGAACAGCGTGGCACCCTGATCAACGCAAGCACGCTGCGACAGCACAGCCAAGAGTTGGCAGAGCGAATGGCCGAGTTGGAAAAGGACGCCCACGAGGTGGCCGGCGAAAACTTCAACCTGGCCTCGCCCAAACAATTGCAGGCTATTTTCTACGAGAAAATGGGCCTCCCAGTGATCAAAAAAACCCCAAAAGGTGCACCGTCTACCGCGGAACCTGTGTTGCAGGAGCTGGCCCACGAGTACGAGTTGCCCAGACTGATTCTGGAACACCGAAGCCTGAGCAAACTCAAGTCCACATACACCGACACGCTGCCAGAGCTGATTCACCACCGCACAGGGCGAGTTCACACCTCGTACCATCAGGCGGTAACGGCTACTGGGCGGCTGTCTTCGTCGGAGCCCAACCTGCAGAATATCCCTATTCGCACCGAACAGGGCCGCCGCATCCGCCAGGCTTTTATTGCAGAGAAAGGCTACAAGCTTCTGGCGGCAGACTACTCGCAGATTGAACTGCGAATCATGGCCCATCTATCTGGTGACAAAGGGCTGCTGACAGCCTTCGAGAACAGCGAAGACATCCACAAAGCGACAGCGGCAGAGGTCTTCGGCGTGGCATTGGGCGATGTGAACAGTGATCAACGTCGCAGTGCCAAGGCCATCAATTTCGGTCTGATTTATGGCATGTCTGCGTTTGGGCTGGCCCGCCAACTGGATGTGGCGCGCAAAGTGGCCCAACAATACATAGACCGTTATTTCGAGCGTTATCCAGGCGTTTTGCAGTACATGGACAACATCCGCAAACAAGCCCACGAAGACGGGTTTGTTGAAACCTTATTTGGCCGCCGCCTGTACCTGCCGGAAATCAACGCTCGCAACAAACAACTGCAGCAGGCCGCCGAACGCACCGCCATCAACGCACCCATGCAGGGTACAGCCGCAGACATCATCAAGCTGGCGATGATTGATGTGGAAGACTGGCTGCTCACAGAGCACCCTGACACCGCTCGTATGACCATGCAGGTGCACGACGAACTGATTCTTGAAGTGAAGGAAGACGCCGTTGACGAGATTCGTGAAGGGCTGATCAAGCGTATGTCTGGTGCGGCGAAATTGGCAGTGCCGCTGTTGGTGGAAGCTGGCGTGGGTGACAACTGGGACCAGGCACACTAAACAAAAACGCCCGGTGAGCGAACTCAACCGGGCGTTTTTGCTGCAAGCTAGCTGAACCGTTGTTTAGAAGGCTTTGCTGACTTGGACGGAAGCGCTCCAGGCGCTTAGTTCGTATTCGCCTTTGTAATTAGACGCGCCAGCTGAGGGATCTTGCTGTGTCGGCGCATCGTGCTGATAGGAGAATTCATTTACCTTCGGATCGTCAGTAAATATCAACGTGCCCACGGCAGCGTCAACAGCCCATCCGTTGTTCGCACTCTTCCACTGCCCTCCTAACGTCAACCAATGCCGGTCGCTCGATGGAATTCGAGCCGTCAGGTAGTTATCAACTGGAGACTCATCCCAAGCATAACCTGCTTTCAGCGCCCATTCTGGGGTTACCTGCCAGATAGAACCAACATTGAACTGCCAGGTGTTTTTCCACTTCTCGGTAACATGGGTGATAGGGTCACCTACCATACTAGAGACTTCACCACCATTTTCACGGCTATATATATCTAACTCTTCAAAACGACTCCAGCGAGAATAAGTGGCCCCTGCCAGCAGCGTAACCGAATCGGTCAACCGATGCCGCGCACCTGCAGTAATGCTCTCAGGTATGGCCAAAGGTACACGAACATCCTCGGTCAGTGTTTCCGGCGCCAAGCCAATTGGCGACTGCGCGCTGGGCACGGGAAAGCTGCTGATTTCGATATCCCCTTTCAGGTCAAATTCGGTACCCGTTTGCGCAGTTAGACCAAACTGGGTTCGGTCAGACATCTCATACAAGAAACCGACACGGAAAGTTACCGCAATATCGTCACCCTCTATATCAGCGTAAGGCGCCCCGAACTGCGCCTCGTAGGCGTCAGCCAAGGGGCCAGCCTGAGCAGGACCAACCTGCTGAGCCAGTGCTCCACGAATATCCTGATACTTCGACAAACGCCCTTCCGCGCGCATTATGTTCACGCCTACGCCCATAGACAGCCCTTTGCCATTGTTGACGGCAACAGAGGGTGTGAACGAAATAACTGTTAGCTCTGTTTTATCCGCGAAGAAGCGACCTTTGAAGTCATTATCATAGTCAGCTGCCAAGCCATAAGGCGCATGAATACCGAAGCCTACATCAATTGAATCATTGACCTCATGAGTCACATAAATATTTGGCAAAATTGCAGGATCCGCGATATCTCCACCAGTACTACCCATAACAGGGCTGCCCAATGTATCTGTTGCACTGGCACGCTTAGCCTTAGCATCAATATCAAGAACGGCCGCGCCAAAAGAGATATTTGTACCCTTTAATTGGCTCATGCCTGCCGGGTTAAACAATACCGTGGTCGCATTCTCCGGATTCGCAGCAGCACCGGCGTTAGCAACGCCCATGGCACTCGCACTTTGCTCATTCAGGGAAAAACCACCAGCAAAAACGCTGGCAGGGGCAGCGACTGCAGCCAACGTGGCCAGCCGAACAGCACGGGTAAGCAGTGTGGATTTCATAACAGCGGCATCTCCAATTTGTATTTTGTGGCGGAGTATACGCATCAGTGACTATCGGCCTCAAATGCTAAAACTACTAATTCAAAAGACTAACGGTTTATAGCTTTAGTCGGCCCTCGCCTCGTTAGTCGTCCTGAATCGTCAGCTTGTCGACAGAGGACGAAAGCTTATCCGCCCCTTGGGCATCCGTACCTAGTTTTATCATTAATCTCAGGTCGTTAGCAGAATCCGCATGGGCCAGCGCATCCTCGTAGGTAATAGAGCCTTCGGCGTACAGTTCATACAAAGCCTGATCGAACGTGCGCATACCAGACTCATTGGATTTGGACATCAGCTCCTTGAGCTTATGAACCTCTCCCTTGCGAATCAAATCCGCCACCAGTGGCGTGTTGATCAAAACCTCAATAACAGCCTTGCGGCCTTTTCCATCGGGAGTCGGGATCAATTGTTGAGCCACAATTGCCCTAAGGTTAAGGGACAAGTCCATCCAGATTTGGTTGTGCTGCTCCGGCGGGAAAAACTGGATAATTCGATCCAGCGCCTGGTTAGCGTTGTTAGCGTGCAGTGTTGCTAGGCAAAGGTGGCCTGTTTCGGCAAACTGAACCGAATACTCCATGGTTTGGCGAGTACGCACCTCGCCAATAAGAATAACGTCCGGCGCTTGGCGCAGCGTATTTTTCAGCGCCACCTCAAAGCTTGAGGTGTCAATTCCCACTTCTCGTTGCGTCACAATGCAGCCTTGGTGCTGGTGCACAAACTCAATGGGGTCTTCGATGGAAATAATGTGGCCCCTGCTGTTGCGGTTCCGATGCCCAAGCATGGCGGCCAGAGACGTCGATTTACCGGTGCCGGTCGCCCCCACAAACATAATCAGACCACGCTTGGTCATGGCCAGCTCTTTCACAATTTCTGGCAGCGCAAGATCATCAATCTGGGGAATCTTCACTTCAATCCGCCGCAACACCATGCCGCACAGGTTGCGCTGGAAGAACGCACTCACCCTGAAACGGCCAATACCTCGGGCGCTTATAGCGAAGTTGCACTCATGGGACTCGTCAAACTCGGCTCTTTGCTTATCGTTCATCGAGCCATACACAAACTCCCTCGTCTGCTCCGGTGTTAACGCATTTTTAGTGACCGGCAGAACCTTCCCATTCACTTTCATGCTAGGCGGCACACCGGCCGTAATAAAGAGATCTGAACCTCCTTTTTCTACCATCAAACGAAGCAGCTTTTCGAATTCCATTTTTAGTTACCTGTACTTTTTATATAAGACTGCCCGGTGAAAGCTGGGGGTTAAATCAGAAATTATCTGGCATTTTCGCCTTAAGCCGCGCAGCGTCCCGAGAAATAAGGCCTTTTTGCAACAAGCGCTCAAGGCACTGGTCTAGGGTCTGCATTCCCAACGAACCACCCGTTTGAATGGATGAGTACATCTGGGCGATTTTATCCTCACGAATGAGGTTACGGATGGCAGCCGTGCCAATCATAATCTCATGGGCCGCTATTCGACCGCCGCCCATTTTTTTCATGAGGGTCTGGGATACAACAGCCTGCAGCGACTCGGAAAGCATCGAGCGCACCATGGATTTTTCTTCCGCCGGGAACACGTCTACAACCCGGTCAATGGTTTTTGCAGCAGAGGTGGTGTGTAGGGTGCCAAACACCAGGTGGCCTGTTTCTGCCGCCGTAAGGGCCAGGCGAATGGTTTCAAGATCTCGCAGCTCACCTACCAAAATAATGTCAGGATCTTCCCGCAGAGCGGAGCGCAGGGCCTCATTAAAACCTAGAGTATCCCGGTGCACTTCACGTTGGTTAACCAGGCATTTTTTAGAGTCGTGCACAAATTCGATCGGGTCTTCTACGGTAAGAATGTGCTCGTAGCGAGTGTCGTTGATGTAATCAACCATCGCTGCCAAGGTGGTGGATTTACCGGAACCCGTTGGCCCGGTTACCAGCACAAGCCCACGGGGCACAGAAGACACATCCTTGAACACTTGGCCCATGCCAAGGTCTTCCATCGTAAGTACTTTCGAGGGAATGGTCCGAAAAACAGCACCAGCACCCCGGTTCTGATTAAAAGCGTTCACACGGAAGCGGGCGACACCAGGCACTTCAAAGGAAAAATCGGTTTCAAGAAATTCCTCGTAGTCCTTGCGCTGCTTGTCGTTCATGATGTCGTAGATCAGCCCGTGAACTTCTTTATGCTCCAGAGGCGGAAGGTTGATACGGCGAACATCGCCATCAACACGGATCATCGGGGGCAGGCCGGCAGAAAGGTGCAAATCAGACGCACCCTGTTTCGCCGAGAAGGCAAGCAGTTCAGTAATATCCATAGAAGTCCTCGGAAGACTTTTTCTTTTAACCAGGCTGCGTCTGTGCGGCATAAGCCTACTCTGATCACTTGGCATTTCAGTGACCTGCGAGTAACGTGTCGCCATAGAACTGGCAGACCAAACGCGACTATTTCATACTATGGGCAGCATAGCAGACAACCTCGGGAGCGTAACCCGACTCATACAAAAAGCAACATTGCAGGCGGGCCGTGAACCCGGTTCTGTGAGCCTGTTGGCGGTTAGCAAAACCCGCACGGCACAAGAACTTCGGGAGGCTGTGGCTGCAGGCCAGCGGGCATTTGGGGAGAATTACCTTCAAGAGGCCTTGGACAAGATGGCCGAGCTACACGATTTGAAGGATATCGACTGGCACTTTATTGGCCCCATACAGTCCAATAAAACCCGGCAAATCGCCTCGGCTTTTTCTTGGGTGCACAGCGTGGACCGTTTGAAAGTGGCCCGCCGCCTCAACGAACAACGGGAGACAGGCCTAGCCCCCTTGAATATTTGCCTGCAAGTTAATATTAACAATGAACCGAGCAAATCCGGGTGCCAGCCAGAGGAATTACCAGAACTGGTTTCACAGATAAGCCTGCTACCCGGGCTTTCACTCAGGGGGCTGATGGCAATCCCGGATCCGGATCAAACAGAACCTGCCTTGAGCGCAAGCTTTCGCAAGCTTGCCAACACCCTGAAAGAGCTAAGGCAGGAACACCCGAAAGCCGGACCACTAGACACTTTGTCTATGGGCATGTCTGGCGACCTTGAGCTGGCGATTGCGGCAGGTGCCACTTGGGTTCGCATTGGTACGGCAATCTTTGGAGGTAGAGCACCGAAGAGCTGAACTGGCTGGTTTCTGCTATTATCGGGGCCAATGTCTAACCGAATAACCGCTGGAGCAAACCTTGAGCAAATCACCTACCGTTTCGTTTATCGGGGCCGGCAACATGGCCAGCGCCATTATTGGCGGCATGCTGGACAGCGGCTTTAAAGCCAGCAGTATCTGGGCCAGCGCCCCGAACGACGACCACCTGCAATCTATTCGCAAACGCTTTGGGATTAGCGTAACAACAGACAACCGTTACTGCGCCCAGCAAGCTGACATGGTTGTTCTCGCGGTGAAGCCACAGGCCATGGCGGATGTGTGCCGCGACATTGCCCCCATCGCCCAGAACACCCGCCCGCTGATGGTGTCTATCGCGGCTGGCCTTGGCACGGATACACTTGATGAATGGCTTGGCGGTGGCTTACCTATTGTGCGAGTAATGCCGAACACCCCTTCTCTGGTGGGCAAGGGTGCAGCGGGGCTTTTTGCCAGCGAAGGTGTTTCTGGCCCCCAGAAGGAGATGGTGCAATCGATTTTTGAAGGCATCGGCCTCGCAGTGTGGGTTGAAGATGAAGCTTTGCTGCACGGCGTAACGGCGCTTTCGGGCAGCGGCCCTGCGTATTTCTTCCTGATGTTAGAATCGCTTGAGGCCGCGGCAACCGAAGCCGGCGTAAATCCGAAAACGGCCCGGCAACTTGCCGTTCAGACCATGGCAGGGGCGGCAGAAATGGCGGCAAAAAGTGAGCATGACCCGGCACAACTGAAGAAGAACGTAATGTCACCGGGTGGCACAACAGAGCAAGCGGTGAATACGTTTGAAGAAGGTGGCATGCGTGACCTAGTGAAGAAGGCGTATAACGCTGCTTACAACCGCTCAGAAGAAATGGCCAAAGAACTGGCAGGCAAAGAGTAAAACAGTCACTGACAACGGAGAAACAGCTACATGCTGGCAGACATCCTGATTACAATCCTGCTGATCGCATCCACTTTTTACATGACGATAATATTACTGCGCTTTTTGCTGCAGTTGGCCCGGGCCGACTTTTATAACCCGATCTCCCAGTTTGCGGTTAAGGCCACGAACCCCCTGCTAAAGCCCTTGCGCCGTGTTATTCCGGGCTGGGGCAGCATTGATGGCGCAGCTCTGGTGCTTGCCGTTCTCATTCAGGCCATCACTTTCTTTCTGATTCTTGTAGCCTTGAATGGCGGCATTCCTGCATTCAACCCACTCACACTGTTGGTGTGGGCAGTGCTGAACGTTCTGGACCTGATCGTTAAAATCTACTTCTGGTCTGTTATCGCCGTGGTTGTGGTTAGCTGGATTGCTCCCGGCAGCGGGCATCCTGCTATTCAACTGGTCGCGCAGATCACAGAGCCCGTCATGCGCCCGGTGCGCAACATGATGCCGTCCATGGGCGGACTGGATCTGTCACCAATTATTGTTTTCATCATTCTGAACGTCCTTTCGGTTGTTATAGAGCACATGAAGGTGGCAGCGGGCCTTGGAGCAATCGGCCTAGGATTGTAAACCACGTCTCAAATAAACAATTTGTTACAGATTTCCACAAATCGCCTGACTTGAAAGCCGCAAACTCATCTATATGATTTTGCGGCTTTTTTTATGTAAAGTCTGTCGACAATTGCCACACACCCAGAAACACCCGGCCGCAAATCTTATTGTAACAAGCTAGTATTACCGACAATTAATTTGTCCTCCCCACCATGCAGGTTCCAGAGATTTTGCTCGGGGAATGCCGAAAGCTGTGTAGAAGGAAAATCCGATGAGTCTTCAGGGAAATCTGACCCAGCAGGTAGAGGCCTACCACAACTGGAAAAAAGAGCTGATCCGCCAGATCGGCCGCTACCGGCTGTGGCTTCAGGACAACAACCTATTCTCGGACGACATTAGCGCGCGTATCCGCCACGGGTTGGAGCTCCTTGTTGAAGACGAGCTCACCATTGCATTTGTTGGCGAGTATTCCCGTGGCAAAACAGAGCTGATTAACGCTCTGTTCTTCTCTGAGTTTGGTCAACGCATGCTGCCCTCACAAGCGGGCCGCACAACCATGTGTCCAACCGAGCTGTTTTTTGACCGCAACGCCAACGAAAATTACCTGCTGCTACTCCCCATTGAGACCCGCATTGGTGACCTGTCACTACAACAGTTGCGCAAACAGCCGGAACGTTGGGTAAAACACGATCTGGACGAGCGCGACCCTGAAATAATGCGCGAAGTTTTGGGTGAAGTCGCACGGGTAAAAGCCGTTTCCACCGCAGAGGCGCGCGCCTTGGGTTTTGACGAAGGCATGCTTGAGCATGACCGCAACAATCCCGGCAAGGTTTTAGTCCCTGCCTGGCGCAATGCCCAAATCAGTATCCGCCACCCGCTATTTGAACGTGGCCTGCGCATTCTCGACACACCGGGGCTAAACGCCCTTGGCTCCGAGCCAGAGCTCACCATCAGCATGCTGCCGCGAGCCCACGCGATTATCTTTGTGCTAAGCGCCGATACGGGCGTTACCGCCAGCGATATGACTATCTGGAAAGAGCACATCGATACCGAGCACGCCGACCACCGTGCCGGGCGATTTGCGGTACTGAACAAAGTTGACGTGCTGTGGGATGACCTACAGGGCGACAAGCATACAAACGAAGCCATTGAACGGGTGCGCGGATACACAGCCGACCATCTGGGCATCCGCCAACAGGATGTCATTCCGCTGTCTGCCAAACAGGGATTGATCGCACGGGTTCGAAAAAACAAGGACCTGTTCGACCGTTCCAACATTGGCAACCTGGAACAGCTGATTATCCAGCGCATTCTGATGCACAAAGAACAGTTGATTACCCAGAGCCTGATCAACGACCTGCTAGGTATGCTACAAAACAGCCAAGCGGCTATGCAGACCCGCCTCAGCTCTCTTGAAGAAGAGTTTCAGGCATGCTCTGGCGTTACCATGGACAAAGCAGCTCTGAGCCGGCTGGCCGACCGCGCCCAAAAAGACTATGACTTTTACTACAAAAAACTGATCACACTGCGCTCAAGCCGCCGGCTTATGGGCTCTCAGGGTGACATGCTAAAAAACCTGGTAAACGAGGACCGCTTTGAGGCCCATGCGGCCAAGATCAAAAAAAGCATGTCGAAAAGCTGGACCACCGCAGGTATGAACAGCTCCATGGACCAGTTTTTTGAGCTTCTTGAAAGTGATTTCAGCAATTTGCTCAGCGAAGGCCGCCTTGCGGAGAAAATGGTTGGCGCTATTTATCGCCGCTATAACGAAGATACCCGCGCCCGGCATCTGGAGCCTATTCCATTGCGTGCAGGCCGACATGTGATTGCGGTGAGGGAGCTGCGCAAAAAAGCCCGGCGTTTCCGCACAAGCCCTAAGAACCTGTTGACCGAACAGTCTATTCTGGTGCAGCGCTTTTCCAATGTGGTGGTGGGTGAGGCCAGAACCTTGCACACCCGCGTACGTATGGATGTGGAGCGTTGGCCCTCAGAAGCACTGTTGCCAATCATGCAGTACTCCATGGAACAAAAACAGCTGCTGGAGCACCAGATACGACGCCTTCGGGATATGGTGAGAAGCGATCGTGACAGCCGCTCCGAACGCGAACGGTTGAGCAACACAATCAGCGATTTGCGTCGCCAGCTGGAGTTGGCAGACACCATGCAGCGGCAAATCCGCAAGCCCGCGCCAACCATGATCCAACAAAAAGTGGTCAATATCTCCGGCGCAATTTAGCTCCTAGCCTGGCCATAACGTTGCCTGTCGGTTGCAGCCATGACGGCCCGCCTTTAGACTGCTGAGCTGGTGTAGGTTTTTGTCCTATCCAGCAAAGCAGTTACTAACAGACCGAACCAGGAACCTGTCGCGCCGATGCCCGATTCCCTGCCCGTGGATTCTGTCGGGGTAGTGACCCCGCAGACGTACCATTTTGAAACGCCTATCGAACTCGCATGCGGCCACGCACTCGAACGCTATGATCTGGTGGTGGAAACCTATGGCAAGCTAAATGCTGACCGCAGCAACGCCGTACTCATATGCCATGCCCTGAGCGGCCATCATCATGCCGCCGGCTATCACTCCATGGAAGATCGCAAACCTGGCTGGTGGGACACTTGCATAGGGCCTGGAAAGCCCGTGGATACCAACCGTTTTTTCGTGGTCAGCCTTAACAACCTGGGTGGCTGTCATGGCAGCACGGGCCCCAGCTCAAACAACCCTGCGACAGGCAAGCCCTACGGCCCCGACTTTCCGGTTATCACAGTAAGTGATTGGGTAAAAAGCCAAGCACTGTTGGCCGACCGCCTGGGCATCGAATGCTGGGCCGCTGTGGTAGGTGGTTCTCTTGGCGGCATGCAAGCATTGCAATGGAGTTTGGACTACCCAGACCGCTTGAATCACTCTGTAGCCGTTGCCTCCAGCCCCCGCCTAACAGCCCAGAACATTGCATTTAATGAGGTAGCGCGACAGGCGATCACCTCAGACCAGGAATTCCACCAAGGCCGATACCACGATTTCAATACTCTGCCCCGCAGGGGCCTGATGCTAGCGCGGATGGTAGGGCACATCACCTATCTGTCCGATGCTTCCATGGGCGAGAAGTTTGGCCGTGAGCTGAGAGACCAGGCCTACAAATTTGGTTACGACGCTGAGTTTCAGGTGGAGAGCTACCTCCGGTATCAAGGTGAGCGCTTCTCGGAGAGTTTTGATGCAAATACCTACTTATTGATGACCCGGGCGCTGGACTACTTTGACCCGTCTTATGAATTTGGCGGCGACTTGTCCAAAGCGCTAGCCAAAGCACGCTGTGAGTTTTTGGTGCTGTCGTTCAGCACCGACTGGCGTTTTACACCTGCCCGCTCTGAAGAAATGGTGAATGCGATGATCGCCGCACGCCGCAAGGTGAGCTACGCAGAGATTGATGCGCCCTGGGGCCACGACGCATTTTTGATTCCAACCCCCCGCTATACGGCCATCTTCACCGCGTATATGGACCGGGTTGCACGGGAGGTGGGCGCATGAGGGCCGATCTTGAAATTATTCAGCAGTGGGTAAAGCCGGGCCATCACGTGCTGGATCTTGGCTGCGGCGACGGCACCCTTCTCGATTTCCTGAAACGGGAACGTAACGCCAGTGGTTTTGGTCTGGAGATTAACCCGGATCACATAACGACGTGTATGAACCGTGGCGTCTCGGTGATTGAGCAGAACCTGGATACCCAGGGCCTGGATAACTTTGAAGACAACAGTTTTGACATTGTACTGATGACCCAGGCACTGCAGGCCGTTCGTCGGCCAGATAAAGTACTCGATGAAATGCTGCGCCTTGGCGGTGAAGGCATAGTCACCTTCCCAAACTTTGCCCACTGGCGCCTGCGCTGGGGTCTGGCTCTCATTGGCCGTATGCCCGAATCCGACGCTCTGCCGTATAAGTGGTATAACACGCCCAACATACGGCTGTGCACGTTCAAGGATTTTGAAGCCCTATGCCGCCAGAAAGGTATTCGAATCAAAAGCCGTCGTGTGGTGGACGGCCAGCATCAGAACAGTTGGCTGGCACGCTTTTGGCCAAACCTGTTGGGAGAAATCGCCATCTACCGCATTACCCGAGAGAACAGCAATGATGAATAAAACCCTGCACAACACTCTTACCATGGCAGCCGTAGCCTTGTTCGCCACCCTGCTCAGCCTTCCTGCCCATGCCGGTTCTGAAAGCTTCGGAGACTACCAGGTGCATTGGAGCGTACTTCCCAGCACCTTTTTGACTGCCGAAACCGCAAAAGCCAACAATCTGCAGCGCAGCAGGGGCATTGGCATAGTTAACATTTCCATCATGCAGGAAAACGAAAGCGGCGTTCTTAAACCTGTATCAGGCCAGGTGGAAGGCAAGGTTTCAAACGACATCCAGCAGGTAAAGTTCCTCGCCTTCCGCAGAATACAAGACGGAGACTCCGTCTACTTTATTGCCCAGTACCAGTACTCATCCGGCGAACTGTTGACATTTAACGTGACCGCTCGCCCTACCGGCCATAGCCGGGAACTGCCGGTACGATTCGCCCACACTCTTTTCAGCGACTGAGCGAGCTATGCCCAAGCAACTTGTTATTGCCAGTAACAACAAAGGCAAGATCAGCGAATTTACCCAGCTACTTGCGCCACTAAACCTTGCGCCAGTGCCCCAGGGCGAACTGGGCGTTGGCGAAGCCGAAGAGCCGGCGGTTACCTTTGTGGAAAATGCCATCCTCAAAGCGCGCCACGCAGCCCGGGAAACTGGCTTGCCCGCACTGGCTGATGACAGCGGCCTGGCCGTGGACGCACTGGGCGGCGCTCCCGGTGTTCGCTCGGCACGGTACGCAGGGGCTGGCGCTTCCGATCAAGATAATCTCAACGCCCTTCTGAAGACCATGGCGAATGTGCCCGACGGCCAACGTGGCGCACAGTTTCACTGTGTACTGGTTTACCTGCGCCACGCTGATGACCCCACACCAATTATTTGTCACGGCCGTTGGCCGGGAACAATTCTCAGGGCACCACAGGGCGATGGCGGGTTCGGCTACGACCCGATCTTTCTTTGCCCGGAAAAAAACTGCAGCGCATCTGAGCTCACCCGGGACGAGAAAAACCGGATCAGCCACCGGGGCCGGGCTTTGGTATTGCTGATGGAACAACTTAAGGCGGAGGCCTGAGCCCCGTGGCCACACTCGCACCAGTGCCAGTCACCCCACCCCTGAGCCTGTATATTCACGTGCCCTGGTGCGTGCGCAAGTGCCCGTACTGTGATTTTAACTCCCATGTTTTCCAGAACGATCTTCCTGAATCCGCCTACCTGAACGCTCTGCTTGAAGATCTGGACCAAGATCTTGCTTTGGCACCTGGCCGCACTGTCGAAACTGTATTTATCGGCGGTGGCACGCCATCACTCATGAGCGGTGATTTTTACCGGAAGCTTTTCAAAGGGCTACGGGAGCGCCTGACCTTTGCAGAGGATGCAGAAATCACCCTGGAGGCCAACCCAGGCACGCTGGAAGAAGGTCGCTTTGAAGCCTTCCGTGAAGCCGGTATCAACCGCCTGTCTATTGGTGTGCAAAGCTTCAACTCGGCTCATCTGAAAGCCCTTGGCCGCATTCACGACAGCACGGCTGCGCACAGGGCGATTGACGCTGCGAAAAAAGCAGGCTTCGATAACTTCAACCTGGACCTGATGCACGGCCTGCCGGGCCAGACGCCAAGCGAGGCGCTTGAAGACCTCAAAACGGCCATGAGCCATGAACCGCCGCACCTTTCGTGGTACCAGCTAACACTGGAGCCCAACACAGAGTTCTACAGCCGACCACCGGATCTACCAGACGACGACCAGCTCTGGGAGATCGCTCAGAGCGGCGGGAAATACCTGCGCCAGCAGGGTTTCAGCGACTACGAGATATCGGCCTGGAGCCAAGAAGGCAAAGCCTCTCGGCATAACCTTAATTACTGGACGTTCGGGGACTACCTGGCCCTAGGTGCGGGTGGTCACGGTAAAATCAGCCTTCCCGATGGGACCATCAAGCGTTACTGGAAAACACGGCAGCCAGATGCCTACCTCAACCGGATAGGTAGCCGTACTGCTGGAAGCAACACAATTGAAGTGGACGAGCTCCCCCTGGAGTTCCTGATGAACGCCCTGCGCCTACGTGAAGGGGTGAATGAAAGCCTTTTTTACGAACGTACGGGTTTACCCCTCACAGATGTTGCGGTACAACTTCAGAAGCTTCGTGAAGATAAATTACTGGTTAAGGATCGGCTTCAGGCCACCGGCCTGGGGCAAAGGTATCTGAACACTCTGCTGGAGCGTTTTCTGTAATGGACACAGAAAAAGGATTACCGGCTTTACCCAAAAGCCTGAAAGCCTTCCTGATAGCAACGGGGATTTTGCTGGTAGCTTTAGTGTTAATTAACCAGCCCCTAAAAACGGGTTCTGCACATCAGGGGATTGTAAGCTTTCAATTGGCAGGGAGCGCCGAGCAAGCGCTGGCTATCTTACAAAGTTGGGGCAGCGAAGGCCTGCAGTGGGCAAGGCTCTCCCTATGGGTGGATTTCTTATTCATCCCGATTTACTGCCTGGCCCTGGTACGGCTTACCCGGCACTGCACTCTCGACAGGCCTGGGGTTCGCGAGCGCACCACTGCGCGCTGGATTCGAGCATTGTTTTTAGTCGCCGGCCTGGCTGATGTAACCGAGAACGTATTACTGCTGAATAATCTGGAGGCACCCACCGATGCCTTCAGCCTTGCCGCCGCCATCAGTGCGCTGGTCAAGTTTACAGCCTTAACCGTTGGCATCGCCGGCCTGGTCATTATAAGAGCAGCCCGGCGCCATCCACTGGTACCGGGGTGATCGCACCGGCATAAAACTTAGTTGGTGCGGTGGAACAACAGATCCCACACGCCATGACCCAGGTTTTCTCCCCGCTTTTCAAACTTGGTAACTGGGCGATAGTCCGGGCGTGGTGAGTATTCGCCCTGCTCTTGAGTATTGGCAAATCCTTCCGACTCACCCATGACTTCCATCATGTGTTCTGCGTAGTTTTCCCAGTCTGTGGCCAAGTGCAAAATGCCGCCCACTCGCAACTTATGGCGAATGCGCTGAACGAACTCAGGTTGCACCAACCGACGCTTGTGGTGCTTCTTTTTGTGCCACGGATCCGGGAAGAACACCATAACCTGATCCAGGCAGGCGTCCGGCAAGCACAGGTCGATCACATCATTGGCATCTATGTTGTAAACGCGAACATTTTCTAACCCGCGATCTTCGATGTCCTTGAGCAAAGCACCTACGCCAGGTAAATGAACTTCTACGCCAACAAAATCCTGCTCTGGCGCGGCTTCAGCCATTTCCGCCAGCGAGCGGCCCATCCCGAAACCTATTTCAAGATTAAGCATGGCGTCACGGCCGAAGACCTGGCGCGGATCAATCATGCCGTCTTCACGGCTAAGACCAAATTTTGGCCAGCTGCGCTCCATGGCTTTTTTCTGGCCTTCTGTCATCCGTCCCTGGCGCAACACAAAGCTACGAACGCCACGGCGAGTGGTGATAGGCGAGTCGCTGGCCGTGTGTTTCGGTGCGTTTTCGCCGCCAAGGTCGTGCGGTTCTTTCTGGTCAGTCATCTGCAATCCTTAACCGCTGGCTGCGGGTTTGATTAACGGAGTTTGCACACAGTTTACCAGAGTAGGAAGAATCAGGCGGATACCACAGAGCCCTTACCTGTCTGCCGATCAAACTGGCGGTAACCCAGCGCCTCAACCAGGTGTGGCTGTGCAACGGTATCACTCCCATCAAGATCCGCCAGCGTGCGTGCAACACGCAGTATCCGGTGCAGTGCCCGAGCCGAAAGCCCAAGCTTTTCCATCGCGCCGGAAAGTAACTTTTCACTGGAGCGTTCAAGACAACAGGCCTCCTGCAACTCGCGCCCCGACAAGGTGGCATTCACACACCCACGCTGGGTCTGACGCTCTCTGGCGAGGGCCACTCGCTTGCGCACCACTGCACTGGGTTCGCCGTCGCCGCCAGACTGCATCAATACATCGCCACTTTGCACGGGCACTTCCACGTGCAAATCGAACCTATCCAAAAGCGGGCCGGAAATCTTCGACCGATAGCGCATCACCTGCTGGGGCGTGCACTGGCACTCAATGGTTGGGTGCCCGCCGTAGCCACAAGGGCAAGGGTTCATCGCGCCAACAACTTGGAACCGAGCTGGGAAGTTGACCTGCCGCGCGGCGCGGCTGATGGAAATCTCACCCGTTTCCATGGGTTCTCGCAGCACTTCCAAAACCCGGCGTTCAAACTCTGGTAGCTCGTCGAGAAACAGTACGCCGCGATGCGCCAGAGAGATCTCCCCTGGTCTGGGGCTACTACCACCGCCGACCAAGGCTACGGCCGAAGCGGTGTGATGCGGGGATCTGAACGGAGGTTGGCGCCAACCGCCCTCCCTTACTGATAATCCTGCAACAGAATGCACGCTGGCAACTTCCATGGCGTGTTCATCGTTCAGGTCCGGTAAAATTCCAGGTAATCGGCTGGCCAGCATACTTTTACCTGTGCCCGGCGGCCCAAAAAACAGCAGGTTGTGGGCGCCCGCAGCAGCCACTTCCAGCGCCCGCCGCGGGACGCTCTGACCACGCACATCAGCTAAATCCGGCATGCCATCAATCGCCGCGGATTCAGGCATAGTACGGACGACTGGAACCAATCGGGCCCGACCACAGAGATGTTCACAAACGGCGAGTATGTGGCCCGCTGCAAGGACATCGCCCTGGCTTGCAAGGGCGGCTTCTTCGGCGTTGCCATTGGGTACTAGCAGGCTCCGACCTTCTTTACGTGCAGCCAGCACAGCGGGCAATACGCCTTTCAGGGGGCGGAGCGCGCCATCAAGGGAGAGCTCTCCCAGGAACTCACAAGACGACAGACTTTCCCTGGGAATCTGCCCAGAAGCGGCAAGAATGCCCAGGGCAATCGGCAAATCAAAACGGCCACCTTCTTTGGGCAAATCTGCAGGGGCAAGATTGATCGTTATTCGACGGGCGGGAAATTCAAAGCCCGCATTCAGAAGGGCACTTCTTACACGCTCCCGGCTTTCACGCACACCGGTTTCTGGCAGGCCAACAATGGATAACGCGGGAAGACCACCGGAAAGGTGCACCTCAACAGTGACCTCAGGTGCAGACACGCCGATACTGGCGCGGGAATGGACAACGGCAAGCATAACAACCCTCCATGGTTTCTGAATATCAGTGTGGGGCCAATATACAAGCCCACCGAAACCCGGCTTCCTGCCGAATTTCGTTCAGGTTTACTGCGCCTTTGGGGGATTCTCCAGTTCAGCGACTTTCTTTTCCAGAGCCTCTACCTTTTCGCGGGTTTTCATCAGCACCGCTTGCTGGGCATCAAACTCCTCACGGGTCACCAATTCGAGGCGTGACAAAACCGACATAACCGTAGCCCGAGCCTGGGTTTCAAAATCTTCACGCGCAGCGCGCGCCATATCCGGAACAAATTGTCCAAACTGCCCTTGTAGCTGTGCGAAAATATCCTGTGGGCCTTTCACTCATCACCTCACTGATTAAAATAATGTCTGGTTTCGACCAAAAGAGTCGTGTCGTAGCTAGTTTGCAGGAGTGTATCACACCGCCAGCCCTGCCATACTGTGCGTGGTAAGCACTATAATAGCCTTGCCCACCCTCAAGCATGCTCCGATCTGGCTCAAGGGGTGGCAGAGCGCACCACTGCGGTGCATGAATTGGCGCGAAAATCTGTGCCTGACCCTATAGAAAAATCTCAACCATATGATTTAAATAGATTTTTTTGCGTTGGCATACCCGGTGCTAAAGCTCTTGTACGCAATCCGCACAATTGACGTGCGAAGCGGCAGCACCCCAGCTCAACAACTGGCCGATGCGCTCTGTGTTGGGACGGTTTTACCAAGGAGAAAGCAATGAAACTTGTGACAGCGATCATTAAGCCTTTCAAGCTGGATGATGTCCGTGAGGCACTATCCGAGATTGGCGTTCAAGGCGTAACCGTCACTGAGGTTAAAGGCTTCGGTCGGCAGAAAGGCCACACAGAACTTTATCGTGGCGCGGAATATGTGGTGGATTTTCTGCCCAAAGTAAAAGTGGAAGTTGCCATTGGCGACAACCTGCTGGACCAGGTTATCGAATCCATCACCAAGGCTGCCAATACCGGCAAGATTGGTGATGGCAAGATTTTCGTGACCGAACTGCAACAAGCCATCCGGATCCGGACAGGCGAGACCGGCGAAGAAGCGGTCTGACCCAGCTCTGATCACTTAACAACCAACGCAAAAAAATCACTCTGAAGTGCCTTGTGCGGAGGGCTTCCTATGGAAAGCAATATTTTTCACCTGCAATATGCAATAGACACCTTTTATTTTCTGGTATGCGGCGCATTAGTTATGTGGATGGCCGCGGGTTTTGCCATGCTCGAATCCGGGCTGGTAAGAGCCAAAAATACAACTGAAATCCTCACCAAAAACGTCGCGCTTTATGCCATCGCCTGCACCATGTACATGGTGTGTGGCTACGCCATCATGTACGACGGCTCTCTATTCCTGAGTGGCATTGAGCAAACAGATGCTGCAACAGTATTAGGGGATTTTGCTACCCGGGAGAATGGCTTCGAAGGCGGTGCGATCTACGCCAGCGCGGCTGATTTCTTTTTCCAGGTGGTGTTTGTAGCCACCGCTATGTCCATCGTATCCGGCGCCGTGGCTGAGCGCATGAAGCTGTGGGCATTCCTTGCCTTTGCGGCTGTGATGACCGGTGTTATCTACCCAATGGAAGGCTCCTGGACCTGGGGAGGCAAGGATGTTTTCGGGCTGTATAACCTGGGCGACCTTGGGTTCAGCGACTTTGCCGGCTCCGGCATTGTTCATCTGGCCGGTGCGGCTGCCGCGCTTGCGGGCGTGCTGTTGCTTGGTGCTCGAAAAGGCAAGTACGGCCCTAACGGTGAAATTCGCGCGATTCCAGGCGCCAACCTGCCGCTGGCTGCCTTGGGGACGCTTATTCTCTGGATGGGCTGGTTCGGTTTCAACGGTGGCTCTGTTCTGAAGCTTGGGGACATCGCCAGCGCCAACTCGGTTGCCATGGTATTTCTCAATACCAACGCAGCCGCTGCCGGGGGCGCGATAGCCGCGCTAATAACCGGCCGCTTCCTGTTCGGCAAAGCGGATCTGACCATGCTCCTTAACGGCGCCATTGCGGGCCTGGTGGTGATCACCGCCGAACCCTCGACGCCCAGCGCGCTGGTCTCAACCCTGTGGGGTGGTTTGGGCGGTGTAGCCGTTGTCTTCAGCGTCATCTTTCTGGACAAACTGCGCATTGACGACCCGGTAGGCGCTATTTCTGCCCACGGTGTGTGCGGTTTCCTCGGGTTGATGCTGGTACCTATCACCAACGGCAGCGCCACTTTCAGTGGGCAGTTGATTGGCGCGGCAACCATTTTCGGTTGGGTGTTCCTTGCCAGCCTGCTGGTCTGGGGCATTATCAAAGCGGTGATGGGTTTGCGGGTTAGTCAAGAAGATGAATACGACGGCGTCGATTTATCCGAATGCGGTATGGAGGCCTACCCGGAGTTTGTCACTGGCAAGTAGTAAACACTGAAAGGAACAGTTAAGGGGTGGCTGCATGAGCACCCCTTATTTTTTTCGGTACGCTGTTTCTGACCGTTGATTCTGAGAAGCCAGGCAGATGACAGTGTTTCCGCATTCAGCTACTATCACTCTGCATTTTTGGTCATCTAAGGATAGATGAAGGCAGCCATGAAGGACTCCACAGCCCAGAGCCAGAAGGCTCACACAACCACGTCGTTTTATTATCACTCAGACCCTTTAGAAGTCGGTGCCAGCTGGTATCTGGTTGATCAGGCAAAGCATCCGGAAGTGTTGCGTTTGCTGTTTGAGCACGACCCCGTACCTGTTTACGACTTGCCGTATATCCATTCGCAATACCGTGAACAAGCCTACGATGGCCCTTTGATTATTCAGCCCAGCACACATCAGAGCGAAGAATGGCTGCACAGCTGGCTAACAGAAGGCAAAGCCCTGGCAATGCACGGCCCGCGATTGACGCTCGAAGATATCCGCAATCACCTTGTCAGCCTGAACACAGTTAGCGCGCCTCACGGAGACAGCCTCTTTCGCTACGCAGACCCGGCAACATTCGGTAGCCTTGGGGCATCGCTTTCACCCCACCAGTGCCTGCGCGTACTTGGCCCACTAACTGCCATCCATGGGCACTATGGCGGCGCCAACTGGTCACTTGTCAAGAATGAAGCCGAGCCAATTTCTGATGGGTTGGTGGAACTGTGTTCACAACCCCTTGTGCTGACCAAAGAGAACCTTGCGGCAGTGGAGCGCTATCGCCAGAGCTTGCTGGCAAAGTCCGTTGCAAAGAGCAATGGGCTGGACGGTGGTGTCGTTTCGTCGTGGTTCCAGCAGCTGATTACCCTGGGAGCTTTGAATGAGCAGGCCTTGGCAGAAGGCGCCGGGCTTTTGACAAGACAAGGTTTTACCAGAGCCCTGAGCGAAGGTGAGCTCGCAGCCGTACGCAAGATAAGGCAAGAAGCCAATTGGTCAGACACACTGGAAGCACTTGCAACATTAGCGCATTCACAGGAGGGAACCTGAATGACATTCGTGAACAACCTGCCATTTTCACCCAGCTCAGCCCCTTTCGGGTCCCACGGTGCGCCCATTTGCGCACACGAAACGGCAAACGTGCGATTACAACGCTCGGATAACCTCAGGCGCCCCAAGGCTTTTATCAACGCCGGCACAATTACAGATGAGAGTGGCAAGGTTGTAACGGCCGAACTGCAGGATGGCACAGAGCATACGCCAGATAATGCCGTGGCCATCTTTACTCAACTCGTCACAGGCAACGCCAGATGGCACTGGCCTGATGAGCCGGAGGGAGAACACCTGATAGGCTTCGATACCGTAAGCGAACAACGCCGCTTCGCCCCCGGCCATTACCTCGACGAGGGCGTAGACCTCACTGTTATCCAGGGCGAACGCAAAGCCAGGGTCCTACACCTGCCGCCGCCGGTGATCATCAGCCTACGGGAGCCGGCGCCGGCATCGGGTGATTTACTAACAGACGAACAACTGAATTACTTCCGGGAAAACGGCAACAACGCGCTCATCTATATACACGGCTACAACGTGCCCCATGGAGAACGGGGGCGATTCCTGAACCGCAAAGATAGGCAAAAACGATATGGTGGCCACGGGCCAGGGCCCAGAACCGCCTGGCACCCCAATGCGGCTACAGTTTGGCAGGATACGGAGGCACTATCAGAGTATACCGCCAGTCCACTGAAAGATGACGAAGTGAACGGCACGGGCGCTCACAGCTGGGCCATTCACATGGAGTACCAGTTGAATCGCGCAGCGGGTTTTGACGGCAAGGACTGGATGCCTTACAGCCGAATCATCAACATTTCCTGGCCCGGCGATACGGGTTCCACCGACTTCATGCAAGCTGAGCTGAATGCTATGACAAGCGGGCGACGTTTGGCCCCGCTACTGCTGCAATTGGCGGATGCAGACATTGCCATCAACCTGATCTCCCACTCCTTGGGCGCCCGGGTTGCGCTCACTGCCTTGAACATTGTGGGCACGATAGGGAGAAGCAACCTGGTCGACCACCTCTTTCTCTGGCAACCCGCCGTTGCCGACAACGCACTTACCAACGACAGCAGCCGCGATGTACACCCTCTGGGGCTAGGGGTGTTTCCTTCCGCCCATAGCGCAGCCCGCAAAATTGTGGTGCTGCATTCCCGTGGCGACGGCATTCTTGGCCCGGGTGACGATGAAGATAGCACCTGGTGGCAGAAAGCTCTGTTTCGCTCGTCTCCCGGAGCTATTGTTGGTGCGGCAGCATGGCATCTCGCAACCGCCGACGACGCCATGGACGATGTGCTCGGCTACTTTCGGGGCGCCTATGATAAAAAGTGGTGGACCTTCCCGAGCTTTCTCGACAACGGCTTCGGGCCGGCCATCGAAAAGCTTTACAAAGACTACTTACCGCTGACTTACGATGCGCGAATGACCGCCCACCCTCAGCGCTCTTTAACTACGCCCGAGGCATTAAAGCGAACCATTCTGGAAAACTGGGCCCGACTGGAACAGGACATCCTCGCCGAAGCAAAGGCCTTGTGGCAGCCCTGTGTAGACTGCCTGCGCAATGGTGAGCGACCGCCTGAGTATACTTTGCTGGCACCGCTGAACCACCGGGCGAGCGTAAGCCTGAAGGTGGCAAAGGATTATGTTTCGCGTATGAAAAAACTTGCAGTCAACAAGTGGGTTCCGGAGCAGCCGCCGCGGCCTGCGCTGGGGCATGTAGGCTTTGATGAGGTGGCTGGTGAAAGGGCCGGATCGTTTCGAGATCGTTTTGTAGAGAACAATTTGCTCGACGAGTCTTGGTTCGCCACAGATCAAAGTACATGGCTCTTTAGCCACTCAGGGATGCGGATACCCAATGACGAGATCTTTGAAAGATCATATGTCGACGTAATTTTAGATTCTGTCTTGAAAAAAGGAGCCGGCTTTGGCGGTTACTAACGTTCAAAAATATCGCTGGGCGGGTATTCTGCTCGGAGTCATTTTTCTTATTTGGATTTCATTAGGCTTCAACCTCCTTGGTGTATGGGCAGGGCCAGCTATGTCAGTAAGCGTGTCAGAGTCCGGTCGCTACATTGTCAGTGCGCACAGAGACAACAAGCTTATTCTCTGGGATTTAAACAAGAGGCACTGGAAAACACTTTCCAAACACGCAAACCTTTACAGCGCAAAGTTCGTGCCTAGTCAAAACGCTTTTTTGTGGCAGGACACAGACAACATCGTTACCGTGCAAACTGCTGACGATGAAGTCCTTCAACAATTCCAACACTTCCCGACCTATGGCCACGTTATCAGTAGCGATCTTGAGACTTACCTGTCTGTTGATAAACACTGGAATGTATTCTCTGGCTATGGCGACACACAGCATCCAATCCTCAACGATGGTATCAGCCCAAGCTTCATCGGATCCGGAAAGCTACTCAATCTTTCCGTGGATCGAAACAACACCTTTTTCGTAACAGCCGGGTTTGGAAACGACCCCTCTGCAATCGCCGACTACTCACCACTAGATAGCAGCCAACGCTTTTCAAACTACGGAGGTGTCACGCTATGGGACGCAGCTACAGAAAAGCCTATCGCCAAACTTCGGGGCAACTCCGCGAAAACTCACGCTACCATAAGTCCTGATGGACAATGGGTAGTCAGTGCAGATGAGAATGGAATCGGATCATTCTGGAACACGGATCAACCGGAAACCCGGCATCGGTTAGCAGGATATTACAGCGGGGTTTTTATTGATGATGCGCCTTTTCCAACGGGTGACTCACGAAATTGGGACGAAAGTGAACTCATCAAAGCTCCAACTGGCCTCAACACTTTCACCATTGCCGTCGCCTTCATCCACAACAGCGAATACTACCTCCGCTTCGGCAACAACAGCCACTTTGCAGCCCTGTTCAAAACCGGCACCCCTTGGCCCGTGAAATACTTTGACCTGGGCGAATCGCCCAAACTGGTCACCTACGGCAGCAACTACGCCCGAAACACCGCCATCGCCACCTCACCCGAGGCGGGCATTCTGGCAATGGGGCATCAGTCGTCCGGTGGCATCAGCATCTATCAGTTTGACCCCGAAAACCTGACGCTGGAGCGGGTTTGGGTGGTGGAATAGTGACGCCGCAAATTTCATACAAGCTGAGTTCCCATTCCCTGAGTGCCCGGATTGCGTTCTTCCCCGGCGACTCTTATCGCAACGACCACGTGGAATCTCGCAAACACAGAAGACGCCATGGACGATGTGCTCGGCTACTTTCGGGGCGCCTATGATAAAAAGTGGTGGACCTTCCCGAGCTTTCTCGACAACGGCTTCGGGCCAGCCATCGAAAAGCTTTACAAAGACTACTTGCCGCTAACATTCAAAGCACGGATGACAACGTACCCTCAACTGTCTGCGTATGTGCCCGAATCGCTTAAGCGAACCGTCAAAGCAAACTGGGACAGACTGGAGCAAGACATTCTTGCCGAAGCAAATGCCCTCTGGCAGCCCTGCATAGATTGCTTGGGTAACGGCGAGCGGCCACCGGATTACACCCTGCTGGCGCCCCTGAACCACCGAGCCAGCGTAAGCCTGCAGATAGCCAAGGATTATGTTTTTCGTTTGAAGAAGCTTGCGGTGAATGGTTGGTTTCCGGAGCAATCGCCGAGGCCGGCGCTGGGGTATGTGGGGTTTGATGAGGTGGCGGGTGAGAGTGCATGGGCTTCCCATGATGAGTTCATCGCAAAAGCTTTAAGAAGCGAGTCTTGGTCGATCGTTGATCAATCCAAATGGCTTTTCAGCCACTCAGGCATGAAGATTCCAACCCACGAGTTATTCGAAGAAATTTATCAACGAGAAATCATGCAAAACAGATTATTGGCAAATTCAAAGTTTGGACGTTACTAATGAGTAAATTCAATTTACGGGCGCTCTTGCTACTGGGACTGATCTTGGCTGTTGGGTACGGTTATGGCACGGCTATAACTCCTCCGGGCCGGTCATGAGCGCCTCAGTTTCCTCAAACGGGGCATTTGCCATCACCGCCCACAAGGATCAGAAGTTGATTCTATGGGATTTAAAAAAACATCGCCGTAAAATCATCAGCCGCAACGCCAACATCTACAGCCCATACTTCATCAAGCAGCAGCCCACTTTTCTCTGGCAGGATCTCGATAACGTTGTCACCGCCCAATCGGTAAACGGCGAAGTCCAAAAAGCTTTTGAGCTGGACAAACCCACCTATGGTCACCTTATGACCCAGGACCTCAACACCTATTACTACTCTGACATTGGTTGGGGCATATTTCGACGATCGGAAGATGGATCTACAGAAACACTGAAGGCAACCGATGGCAGAGCTTTTTTTGGATATCACAAACTTCTCAATCTCTCAATGGACGATTCTGAGCAATTGATGGTTTCTGCAGGGAGTGGCGAGCCCAAAGGGTTTGAACCACCTTACTATCGATCACTACAAGATGTTCTGGATCAGGGTGCAGAATACCGTTACCTTTACAGTGTTGCTTTATGGAACATCGAAGCCCGAAAACCGACTGCGAAACTGGATGGCAACTCCTCCAAAACCCATGCGACGCTCAGCCCCGATGGACAATGGGTTGTTAGTGCAGACGAAGCTGGAATCGGGCTGTTCTGGAACACTAATCAGCCGGATATGAAGCATCGATTATCGTCATACCACAGCGGCGTTTACCTTGATGATTCACCATACGAAACGGGTGACCTACGAAATTGGGACGATAGCGGCCTCATCGAAGCATCGGCAGGCCTCCATACCTTCACCATAGCCCTAGCCTTCATCCACAACAGCGAATACTACCTCCGCTTCGGCAACAACAGTCACATGGCCGCTCTATTCAAAACCGGTAGCCCCTGGCCCGTGAAGTACTTTGACCTGGGCGAATCCCCCAGGCTCGTCACCTATGGCAGCAACTACGACCGGAACACCGCCATCGCCACGTCACCCGAGGCGGGCATCCTGGCCATGGGGCATCAATCTACCGGCGGCATCAGTGTGTACCAATTCGATCCGAATGAGTTAACACTTGAGCGAATCTGGGTGGTGGACTAGGCGCTTGATCTAGCCTTCCTCCGGTCGCGTTTCATCCTCCAGAGCGTCAATCATGAACTGGGGCATGGCCAGCGCGCCGTGGTGAATGCCGCTGTTATAATAGCGGGTTACGAAGGGTCGGTTATTTGCGTCGTCCTCACGGAAATATCTCACCGGATTGTCTTTGCTGGCCATGGTACAGCTCCACCAGCCAGTGGGATAGACGGGTTGGGGGAATGGCAGCGTTTGCACGTGGTCGAAGCCGGCTTTGCGCATGTCGTTGTGAATGTCTTTTATGATGGTGTCTGTGTGCAGCAACGGTGATTCGCTTTGCTGCACAATAATACCGCCCTCACCCAGTGCCAGCATGGCGTCGCGGTAGAAATCCAGGGCAAACAGGCCTTCGGCGGGGCCGACCGGGTCGGTGCTGTCGATTATAAGGATGTCGATGCTGCCGGGATCTACTTCCCGCATCCACCGAATGCCATCGCCAAAGAAGAAATTGGCTCGTGGATCTCCGTTGGACTCGCACAGCTCCGGGAAGTACTCTTCAGACATGCGGGTTACACGCTCGTCGATTTCAACCTGCCAGGCTTCTTCCACGTCGGGGTGCTTCAGCACTTCTTTCAGTGTGCCGCAATCGCCGCCACCTACGATCACAACTTTTTTCGGATTTTTATGGGTGAACAGCGCCGGGTGGGTCATCATCTCGTGGTAGAGAAAGTTGTCCCGGGTGGTCAGCATCACGCAGCCATCCAGCACCATCAGGTTGCCAAACGTTTCGGTTTCGTAGATTTCCAGCTTCTGAAACGGCGTCTGTTCTTCGTGCAGTTTCTTTTTCACCTGAAGGGAGAAAGCGGTTCCCTGATCCTGGAATACTTCGGTGAACCAATCGTTATTCAGCGTCGTCATGGTGCTCTCCTGCAAAACCCTGGTGCAATGGTCAAAACGCTTATTGTAGGGGCGCGTGTCGGTCAGCCATAGTGTTTGTTGGCGATTATTACGGTTTAGCACTGTTGCAGCATGCTCGACAGCAACAGACACTTTCAGCTGCACTGGCTAAACCCTACAATACCAGCCATTCAGCCGGCCTGCCCGGCCCCGGTTTTCCAGAAGGACGGCACCCATGAGCAATACCAGCACCTCTCCGGCCCATAAAGTTTATAACATCGCCCAATGGAGCGATGGCTATATTGGCGTTAACCCGGAGGGTGAGGTAGTTATCCGGCCAAATCGTGGCAAAAGCGAGGCGGAAATCAATCTACCGCAACTCACTCGCTCACTGGTGAACTCCGGGCTCCGGTTACCCGTGCTTATCCGCTTTACAGACATTCTTCACGATCGGGTGAACAAACTGTGCAACGCGTTCAACAGCGTGGCCGCAGAACATAGCTATCAAGGGCAATACACAGCGGTCTACCCTATCAAGGTAAACCAGCAACGCCGAGTGGTGGAGGAGCTGATTGCCGCAGAACCGGCCGCCAGCAATGGGCAAATCGGTTTGGAGGCCGGCAGCAAGCCAGAACTGATGGCAGTACTTGCACTGGCCAAGCAACCCGGCTCGGTTATTGTGTGCAACGGCTACAAAGACAGGGAGTACATCCGCCTGGCGCTGATCGGCCAGAAGTTGGGCCACCGTGTGTTTATTGTGGTGGAAAAACAGTCGGAGCTGCCGCTTATTCTCGATGAAGCCAAAAAACTGAAGGTTTCTCCGCTTGTTGGCGTTCGCGTACGCCTGGCCACAATCGGCAAGGGCAACTGGCAGAATACCGGCGGTGAGAAATCCAAGTTCGGTTTGTCCGCCAGCCAGGTTCTGGATGTGGTGAATACCCTGCGCCAGGCCGGCGCCTTGGACACACTTCAGCTTCTGCACTTTCACCTCGGCTCCCAGATCGCCAATATTCGCGACATTCAGACTGGATTGCGGGAGTGCGCACGCTTTTACAGCGAGCTGAGACACATGGGCGCTCCGGTGAACACCGTTGATATCGGAGGCGGCCTGGGTGTCGACTATGAGGGCACTCGCTCTCGCAGCGCCTGCTCGATGAATTACAGCATGCACGAATACGCCTATAACGTGGTGCATGTGCTGCAAGCCGAATGTGACCGCCACGGGCTTCCGCACCCAGATCTGATCAGTGAATCCGGCCGGGCGCTGACCGCTCACCATTCGGTGCTGGTTACCAATGTAATTGACCACGAGGAACCGGAAGAGCGCCCGACCAAACAGCCCAAGCAGGATGCACCGGCCCCCTTGCGTGATCTCTGGCGCGATGTGGAAAGCCTGGAAGACCCGGATTCCCCGCGTTCGCTGGCCGAAATTTACCACGACGTACTACACGCCATGGCGGACGTTCACGGCCAATTTGCCCACGGTACACTCTCTCTGCAGGAGCGCGCGGATTCAGAAATACTCTACATACGCTGCTGTCGGTTGCTTCAAAGCCAGCTGGACAAAAACAGCCGGGCCCACCGTGAAATCATTGACGAGCTGAACGAAAAGCTAGCCGCAAAGCTGTTTGTTAACTTCTCTCTGTTCCAGTCGTTACCTGACGTATGGGGTATTGACCAGATATTCCCGGTTATGCCGGTAAACGGGCTGAATCGCCCGCTCACCCGGCGGGCGGTGATTCAGGATATTACCTGCGATTCTGACGGCCGTATTGATCGCTATGTGGATGGCCAAGGCACAGAAACCACCCTGCCCCTGCCCGAAGAGAAGCCCGGCGAAGCCCTGCTAATGGGCTTCTTCATGACCGGCGCCTATCAGGAAATTCTGGGGGACATGCACAATTTATTCGGTGATACGCATTCTGTGGATGTGCGCCTGAACGACACCGGGGGCTACGATACCAGTACGCCCATTATCGGCGACACGGTGGCCCACGTACTCAGGTATGTGAACTTCGAGCCTGAAAATTTACTGGTAGCGTATCGCAGCAAGATGGCTGTAAGCGGCCTGCCTGAGGACACCCAGACTATATTACTGGGAGAGCTGGCCGCCGGGCTTGAAGGCTACACCTACCTCGAAGACTAGGGGCTTTTTTGTAATTTGGGAGCAAGGCAAACGCGGTTACCCAATTACTTTATCAAAGAGCTGATCCGCGCTGAAAACTGGCCCGTAAATATCACCACTGACAAAGCCGGGGCGAGTGCATAGAATGATCAGCAGAACGAATTTAAATCATGCGACTGTCAAGGAGCGTCCGGTGACCACACTGGATAAAAAACCTGCGCGAGGCGAGGGCCGAAAGGATCCTTGGAGTCAGCTGTTGGTGAAAGTGGGGAAAAACCAGGATCGCCAAGCCTATCACGCGCTATTTGAGCATTTCGCCCCACAGCTCAAGTACTACGCCATGGCAAATGGCATGGCGAGCCACGCGGAAGAGCTGGTACAGGAAGTTTTTGTTTCCATCTGGAGGCGAGCCTGCCTTTACGACTGGCAGAAGGCCGCTGCCTCAACCTGGATTTTCACGATCGCGCGAAATCAACGCATCGACATGCTACGCAAGATGCGCCGTACCAGTGTAGAGATGCCGGTGGAAACCGAAGATCTATGGCAGATCCCGGGCGAAGATGACAACCAACCAGTCACTTCGTTGCATCGTTTGATGTCTGAGCGGCGCGTAAGAGAGTCGCTGAAGCACCTGCCAGAAGAACAGATTACGGTGATAGCCAAGGTCTATATGGAGCAGAAGTCCCACCAGATGGTAGCAAACGAACTGAACATTCCCCTTGGCACTGTTAAAAGCCGGGTACGTCTTGCGCTGAATAAGTTAAGAGTAATTTTGCAGGACCAAAACGTATGACACGGCACCATCCCGATAGCCTAAGCTTAATGGAATACAGCGCAGGCAACCTGAGCGAGCCGCACGCTCTGTGCATTAAGCTCCATCTGGACAAGTGCCTCAGTTGTCGCAGCCGGGCCGATACACTCGACAGCCTTGGCGCGGTGGTGATGGAGCAACAGCCAAGGGTCAGCGTTTCCGAATCCATGTTTGACAGTATTCTGGCAAGAATAGATAGCTCGCCGGCACCCCAACCCATGGCCAAACCTGCACCCAGAATCAACGTGCTTCAGAAGCTGCTAGGAGAGGATATTAACCATCTCCCCTGGAAACGTCAGTTGGGTGATGTCAGCGTAATGGATATCACAGACAGGTTTCCCGGCCAGCAAGAGCAGGTCGTTCTACAAAAGCTGGTTGCAGGAGGTAAAGCCCCGGCCCACACCCACCGTGGCAGTGAGACGACCATTGTGTTGCAGGGCGCGTTTGCTGATCAAAAAGGCGTGTTCAACCAGTGGGATTTTGTTGTTCTCACCGATCAGGATGAACACAAACCGGTTGCCGTTGGGAGTGAAGACTGCATCACGCTTTCTGTTCTGAGCGCGCCAATCAAGCTGACCGGAACCTTCACCAGACTGCTGAATCCCTTTATTCGTTGATTCTTGCCCAAGCCAGGCACTGCATGGCTTTTTTACAGCTATTTTATGTCTGCTCCGGCACTAGGGTATAATCGCGCCCTTTGATTTTCTGCGGCTTGCGCCCGGACACAAACGGAGACCCCATGGACGCCGACGATTATGCTTTCCGCTTTGGCGGCATTGAACGGCTGTACGGGCGCCGTGCCCTGCACGCCTTTCGCGATGCCCATATCGCCGTTGTCGGCCTGGGTGGAGTAGGTTCGTGGGCGGCCGAAGCACTGGCGCGCAGTGGTATTGGCACCATCACCCTGATCGACATGGATGATATTTGTGTGTCCAATACCAACCGCCAGCTTCACGCTTTGGAAGGCCAGTACGGACGCACTAAAACCGATGCTATGGCCGAGCGACTGAAAGCTATCAACCCTCATGCGAACATCCGGATTCACTTTGGCTTCCTCACTCTGAAAAACCTTACAGAGCTGATCACGCCTGATATGACGGGCGTGGTTGATGCCATCGACAGCGTAAAGCCGAAGGCGGCACTGATTGCCCACTGTCAGCGCGGGAAAATTCCGATCATCTGCGCTGGGGGCGCGGGTGGCCAGACAGATCCCACCAAAATCCTGGTAGCCGATCTCAGCAAAACCACACAGGACCCGTTACTGGCCAAGGTTCGCAATCTTTTGCGCAGGGAGTACGGTTTCTCCCGCAATCCCAAGCGACGCTTTGGCATTGAGGCCGTATACTCAACCGAACAACTCACGTACCCAGCTGATGATGGTGAAGTTTGCCTGCAAAAGCCTGCAACTGCAGGCCCCTCACGGCTAGACTGTGCATCTGGCTTTGGCGCTGCCTGCCCGGTTACGGCCAGTTTTGGTCTGTTTGCAGCCTCTCGGCTGTTAAATCGCATTGCACGACGCGTCAATCAATAACCACACGGAACTCAGACCTTTATGCCAGCCAGCACAGTCCTGATTCTTGCCAGCATTGGCATTCTTTCATTGTCGTTTCAGTGGCTTGCCTGGCGTATGCGTGTGCCCGCCATTCTATTCCTGCTTGCCGGTGGGATTCTGGTCGGCCCGGTACTAGGGTTCCTCAACCCGGATGAGGTATTCGGTGATCTGCTGTTTCCGATGGTTTCACTGGCCGTTGCCATCATCCTGTTTGAAGGCAGCCTGACCCTGCGCTTTGATGAAATTCGCGGGCACAGCAAGATGGCTCGCAATCTTATACCCATTGGCTCCATTGTTACCGGCATTATCGGAACCCTGGCCGCACGCTGGGTGCTGGATATTTCATGGGCAGTGGCCCTGCTTTTCGGCGCCATCTCCATTGTCACCGGCCCCACAGTCATCGCCCCCCTTCTGCGATCTGTGCGGCCAAGCGCGAAGCTTGCCAATATTTTGCGCTGGGAAGGCATTATTATTGACCCTGTGGGCGCCTTGCTGGCGGTTTTGGTGTTCGAGGGCATAGTGTCATGGGGCCAAGGCAACGTGTTTGGCCACTCTCTGTATATTTTTGGCAAAACACTGCTGATTGGTTTCGCCACCGGGGCTCTGGCCGGCTATCTGAACGGGTTGGTGCTACGCAAACACCTTATGCCGCAGTACCTACACAACGCCGCCACACTTACGTTCATGCTGGGTGTCTATGCTCTCTCCAATGAAATGGCCCACGAATCCGGGCTGCTCACGGTAACGGTTATGGGCATCTGGATGGCCAACATGAAGCAGGTCTCTGTAGACAGTATTCTTGAGTTCAAGGAGTCCCTAAGCGTACTGCTAATTTCAGCACTGTTTATCATCCTGGCTGCGCGAGTGGAATTCGCTGCTATTGCGAATCTAGGTTGGGGATTGGCCGTGGTTCTGGCCGTGCTGATGCTGGTCGCACGGCCGCTCAGCGTATTTTTGTCAGCCATAGGCACCGACCTGAAGTGGCGGGAAAAACTGTTTCTAAGCTGGATTGCCCCAAGGGGTATTGTAGCTGCGGCGGTTTCTGCACTGTTCGCATTCCAGCTCCAGAAACTGGGTTACGAAAGTGCAGCTGCCCTTGTGCCCATGGTGTTTGTACTGATCATTGCCACTGTCACCCTGCAAAGCCTAACCGCAAGACCTATAGCCAAGTTGCTGAAGGTTACAGAGCCGGCAGAGTATGGTTTTCTGATACTAGGTGCCAACCCGGTGGCGCGCATGATTGGGCAGGCCCTCAATAAGCATGAGGTTCCTGTAGCCCTGGCAGACACAAACTGGGAAAACGTACGCCAAGCACGCATGGACAATTTACGGGTGTACTTTGGCAACCCGATTTCCGAGCATGCCTCAACCCACCTCGACCTTACAGGGATCGGCAACCTGCTGGTCATCTCGCCTTACAAGCACATGAACTCACTGGCGACTTATCACTTCCTGGACTGGTTCGGTGACACCAGCGTATTCAGCCTTTCAGAAGGCGACGAGGACCAAAAGGCACGACACCAAACGGCAGGAAAAATTCAGATGACCCGCGGCCTGTTCGACGGCGTGAGCTATGCCAAGCTTGCCAGCCTCGTAAGCCAGGGTTACTCGATAAAAACCACTCAGCTTAGCGAAGAGTTTGAGTACAACGATTTCTTGGAGAAATACCAAAGCCAGGCTCTGGTTCTGTTCGTATTCGACAGCAAAAGCCGCATCAATCCGGTGCAAAGCATGGACGACCTAAAGCCGGATGACGACTGGATACTGATCAGCCTGGTGCCACCCCAGAACCGTAAAGAACGAAAAAATAAGGAAGGTAACGGTGAGGGAGCAGAGCCCTCAGCCATAGGTAAAGAGCCTTCAGCCGAAAGCTCTTCCCCAAGAAACTAAGCACAGCGAAGGCTATTAACGGCTAGCTGCAGTCCAGAACCAGCTTGCCCCGCACATGCCCACCCTCGAGAAGTTCGTGGGCCTGCACTACATCATCTAGCCCAAAGGCTTTCTCGATGTGTACCTTCACTTCGCCGTCTTCAATCAGCTCTGCAATTTCATCAAGATGGAACACATCAGGGCGTACGGTCATACCATGGGCCTTTAAGCCTTGAGCTTCGGCGGCACTGACAATCTCGTCGGCTGAAACTGTAGGGATGGTAACCAGCATGCCATTCTCGCCCAAGGTGCGCAGGGATCGCTTGCCCGTATCGCCACCAACCAGATCCAGCACAACATCCAGCCCAAAGCACTCATCGGCAAAATCTGTGGTGTGATAATCAATAACTTCGTGCACACCAAGCTCCGCAAGAAAATCACGGTTGCCGGCGGAGGCCGTCGCAATAACATGGGCGCCCCGGGCCAGTGCAAACTGCACGGCAAGGTGCCCTACTCCGCCAGCACCAGCGTGCACAAGAATCTTCTGCCCAGGCTCAAGCTCAGCCACTTCAAACAGCGCCTGCCAAGCTGTGAGAGCAGCTAATGGCAAAGCTCCCGCGGTTACCAGGTCAAGCTCCTCCGGCACCACGGCCAATTCGTCTGCCGTTGCCAAAGCATACTCAGAGTAGCTCCCGCCATTCAGCGGAAAGCCAACCAACCCCATAACCCGGTCTCCGGGTGCCAACGTGGTTACGCCATCCCCGATGGCCACAACTTCGCCGGCCACATCGTAGCCTGGAGTCCAAGGTAGCGAATTCTCAATCTGCTTCGCTACAAACCCCAAACCTTTGCGGGTTTTCCAATCGATGGGATTAAGCCCGGCGCCGTGAACACGAATCAGTACCTGTCCAGCTTGGGGCGAAGGCACATCGGCACTTACAACCTGCAGAACATCACGTTCACCAAACTGATGGTAGACCACTTTTTTCATGGAAAACTCAGAATGCTGATCAAGGGCTGTGTCCATGGGTATCTCCGAGAAAAGAGCTGACGTTAAAGGGCTGTGACGGGATGTTGTGTTACCCCCTCAGACTAACAGATGTTGGCAGCAATAGTGACTCAAGCAGGCTACAACCCCTTGCCTCCAGTCACGCAGGCCGCTTTCAATATATCGGCAAATTCTTGGGGTGCGCGCGAGGGACGCTGGGTTTTCAGATCCACACATGCGTGGGTCGACACAGCACGCACCAGAGTTTTACCGTCGACAAGGCGCACCAATTGAAATTGCCGTGCGGAACGGAAGCGGCCATCAAACCCTGTAAGCCAGGTTCCCATAATTAAACGGTCACCTGGGTTTGCAGAGGCCAGGTAGTCGATCTCTGTGCGGGTGATCGCCATAGCTTTACCGGTGGCCTCATGCAGCTCCCACGTCATGCCCAGACTCTTAACGTGCGCCCAACTGATGTCTTCCAGCCAGCGCACATAGACCACATTATTGGCGTGCCCAAGCTCATCGGTATCCTCTTCACTCACTAGAATTTCAAGAGTGAACGGGTCCGGAAGATCCCATTGCATTGGCTTCTGTTCTGTCATTATTGATCCCCAAGGCCCGGAATAGTCTGAAACGACATCCGCCCGATACGGTCGTTATGAAGAGAACCAAAATACAGGTCTTCGCCGTGGGGGTTAACCGATGTAATTTCCTGCAAGTGCTTGCCCTGGGTGTCATGAAGACTGGCGATCACAGTGCCGTCATCATCGAATGCCACAACAAGGCCGTATTCCTGAGGCGCCGGCTGCAGGCTTTGCGGCAACTTGGCCACCAACTCTTTGAGCCAGGGCTTGGGGTGCAAGGCGTCAATACTGGCATTACGGAGTGTGGGGAACGCAACCCAAAACCGGCCTTGATCATCCACCGCAAGGTTGTCAGGGAACCCGGGCAGGTTGTCTGCGAAAACCTCGGTCTGGTCGGCTTTTGAGCCGTTTATCCAGTAGCGTAAAATGCGGTATTTCCAGGTTTCGTTAATCAGCACCGAGTCACCGTTTGGCGCCACGGAAACGCCGTTGGCAAAGTGCAGGTCTCCCAGCAAAACCTCGGTCTTTCCTGTTTTAGGAGAATAACGTAAGAATCTGCCATGGGGCCGCATTTCCAGAAGATCGAGCTGGTAATCCGGTTGGTAGAAGCGCGAGCTGGCGTCGGTGAAATAGATCTGACCATCAGGGGCAATATCAACGTCGTCGGTAAACCGGAACGGCGTGCCCTCAGCCTCGCTGGCAAGCACGGCAATCTCGCCATTCGGCGCGATGGAGAGCAAACCTTTCCAGGCATCGGCGACGATCAGGTTTCCGTTCTGATCAAACACCATGCCCAGCGGCCGGCCCCCGGTAGATAGCCAGTTTTCAACCTGGCCATCCGGAAACACTCGCACAATGTACCCGTCTTGGGTTCCAGCAAAAACCACGCCTTCAGAGTTAACGGCGGTGTCTTCCGGGCCATAAACCTGTCCCTTTGCAAGCAGTTCTGCTTCGCGCAAGTGTTCATTTGGCGCCAGCAAGCCAGTCATGGCCTCCGGAGTTGGTGGCTGCCACGCTTTGGCATCAATAGGAGATGGCGCTAAAACAAAGCCACCCAGCAAAACAACCAGAACCAGGAACCCACCCATCAACCACTTCATACACTCAACCCGTCTGCTTATTATTTTAAAGGCTTAGCCGCCATCCTGGCCTTTCAGAAACTGCTGGCACAACGCCACAAAGGTATCCGTTTTCTCAGCATGCAGCCAATGCCCAGCGCCTTCTATGATGCGCACCTTAGCTTCCGGGAACAGCCGGTCGATTTCTTCTCGGTGTTTTCCCTGAATATAGGCCGAATCGGCGCCCTTCAAAAACAACACCGGCCCCATATAGGGAGTACCGGCTTCTGGCGCGGCCGCCAGATTGGCGTAACAGGCGTCGATCGCCTCTAGGTTAAGCCGCCACCGATATACCGGGCCGTCTTTTGACTGTTTTTCATTCGGAATCCGTTCAAGGTTCATCAACAAAAACTGCCGAACTCCGGCTGCCTCGACAAACTCAGCCAACTGTTTATCGGCATCCCGGCGGGAGCGCACACCTGTAAGATCTACCTGCTTCATGCCTTCAAGGATAGCGTCGTGCCCAGCTTTGTAAGACACCGGCGCAATGTCCGCAACAATGAGTTTTTCAACACGCTCCGGTGCTTGTAGCGCAATCTGCATCGCAACCTTGCCGCCCATTGAGTGCCCCAGCAGGCAGGCCTTGTCTATTCCCTGCTCGTCCATATACGCAAGCACATCCTCCGCCATGGAGGGGTAATCCATTGTCTCTGTATGAAAAGAGCTACCGTGATTACGCAAGTCCAGGGCGTGTACCTGCCACTGTGTATGAAACTGCCGGGCAATAGCGCCCAGGTTTTCTTGTGCGCCAAACAAGCCGTGCAACAAGATAAGGGGGGCGCCTTCTCCTGTAATTCTGTGATTCAATATTGCGCTCATGGGCGGGCCGTCTCCGTTAGGAACTACAATGTTTAGATGCTGATACATTAACATTGCCAGTCGGGCGAGCAAGGGGAGGAATGCAGATGGGCGTTTCTTACAGGCAAAAAAAACCGGGCAGTGCCCGGTTTGAAGGTCATAGACTTCTTTGCTGAGCACTTAGCAGTAATAAATACCGCGCAGATATTCTGCAAGTGCCATTACATTTTTACGCTCAAGCTCAGTGCGCGGTACGAAAATATCCTGTGTCATAAAACACCTCCTGGTGCGTCTTCCATTACTTCAACCTGATGGTTAGATGCTATCGTTGTAGAAGACAGAACCCGTTGACAGACTGTCCCACTCGTTTGACATTTTGTATCAGCATCCATGACAACTCGTTAATGAGCCGATTAATGTGACCTCTGCGACTACGGACACCAAAAAGACGCCTTTCGTTGCTGCGTCCAGCACGCTGGCACTGGTTCATTACCTGCACCATCAGGGTGTTCTGGATAGGCAACGCGTTGAGCAACTTACCGGCCTGGACATTTCAACGCTTGAGGACCCCGATAGACGCGTACCGGCCCACGCGCATTACCAGCTATGGGATCACGCCGAAAAAGTAACCGGCGACCCAGCGGTAGGTCTGAACGCAGGCCAGGTTATTGATCCAGATAGAATGGGGCTGGTGGGGCACGTATTCTTCAATTGCGACACTCTGGGCGAAGCAGTAACCCAGTATGTGCGCTTACACAGCCTGATCAACGAATCGGTGAGCCTGAGTTTTGAGCAGATTGGCGAACACGCCATTCTAACCTGGCAGGCGGACTCACCACAGCACTACTGCCGTCAGGACATGGACCGCACACTTGCCGCTGCCTTGTGCAGAACCCGACATTTTATCTATTCCGGAATACACGCTGAGTGGGCAGAAGTTGCTCATACGCGCCCGGATTATGCCGACAAATATGAAAAACTACTGGGAGGGCCGGTGACCTTTGGCGCGCCTGCCACACGGCTGGCCTTCAACATACGCCACATGAGCCATCCGATTCCACACCGCAACCCTTATGTGTATTCCGCCGTTTTGAAGCAGGTCAACGGACTGCTGGCGCGCATACAGACACGGCGATCGTTCGGCCGAAAAATCCGCAGATTGATATCGCGTCAGATGTCGACCGACAAAATTGACGCAGACACTCTGGCCAAACAGTGCCATATGAGCCGTCAGACGTTGTACCGGAGGCTTAAAAAAGAAGGGCTTGGTTTTCATGAGCTTGTGGAGCAAGTACGTAAGGATAAGGCGATGCGCTACGTCGCATCTGATCACTACGCCCTGGGGGAAATCGCCTTTCTTCTGGGATTCTCTGAACTGAGCGCATTCAGCCGCGCGTTCAAACGCTGGACCGGCACTGCCCCCGCCCAGTACCGCGCCCAGCACCTCAGCCAGGAAACGGACGAATGATGCCAGACACATCGTTACTAGCCATCGCTGTCAGCCTGCTTTATCTGGGCTCGGCTGCCTGCATTTATCGCATTCTCCTGACCTACCGCACTACCCAAGGCGCCATCGCCTGGATTATCAGTTTGCTCGGCCTGCCTTATGTTGCCGTGCCGCTGTTCCTGGTCTTCGGCCGCTCACGCTTTGGTGGATATATCAAAGCGCGACGCATGGGGGATCAATCTCTTACGGCCCTCCTTAACCGCTTTGAACAGCAGACCACATCTCTCTCCATGCCCGACCAACAACAGCTTGATAAAGAGCTTCAGGTTCTTTGCAAGCTCGGGCGCCAGCCCTTCACCGAGGGCAACAAGTGCACGTTGCTACGGGATGGAGAGGCGACGTTTGACGCTTTGATCAGGGCCATGGAGAACGCAACGTCTTATATCCTTCTTGAGTTCTACATCATACGTTCAGACAAGATTGGCCAACGCATCAAGACAATTCTTGAGCAAAAGCTCTCAGAAGGTGTGCAGGTATGGTTTCTGTACGATGACGTAGGCAGCGTCGGGCTGCCCCGGGCCTACCTGACAGAGTTGGCAAAAGCCGGCGCCAAGGTTGCCTCTTTTGGCGATGGCAACATCCGGCGCCGCCGGTTTCAGATCAACTTCCGCAACCACCGAAAGCTGCTGGTCTGCGACGGCAAGATTGGTTTTGTCGGCGGCATCAATCTGGGCGACGAATACCTGGGCACCGCAATAGATCAGGAGCCTTGGCGGGATACCCATTGCCGAATAGAAGGCCCGGCCGTTACAGGGCTCCAGCTTGCCTGGCTGGAAGACTGGAACTGGGCCAGCAATCAATTCCCGGACTTGGATTGGGCCCCGAAAGACAAGGTACGAGGTGATGAGCGCGTTCTTGTACTACCAACAGGCCCAGCAGATACCTGGGAAACCTGCACACTGTTTTTCCTGAATTGCATCAATAATGCACAGTCCCGCATTTGGATTGCTTCACCGTATTTTGTTCCGGACGTTCAGATTGTGAACGCGCTGCAGTTGGCGGCACTTCGCGGAGTGGACGTGAGAATCATGATTCCGGAAAAGTCAGACAGTTTGCTTGTTCGCCTTGCCGCGTATTCCTATTTGGTGCAAGCCAGCCAAGCTGGCATTGGCATTTATCGTTACCAGCCTGGTTTTATGCATCAGAAGGTTGTGTTGGTAGATGATCACTATGCCGCTGTAGGCACTGCAAATCTGGATAACCGCTCCATGCGCCTGAACTTCGAGATTATCGCGATAGTCACCTCAGAACCTTTTGTTTCCGAAGTGGATACCATGCTTACAGAAGACCTTTCCCATTGCCGGAAAATGACGGAGGAGGACTATGAAGGGCGCTCCATTATGTTCCGGCTAACCTGCCGCGCAGTTCGCCTGCTGGCCCCTCTACTGTAATCTAGCTTCGAGTGCTGTGGCACGCTGGCTCAGCAACCGGTGAATATGCGACTATTCTTCCTCATGCAGTCAACCCAGCCCAGTGAACATCATCCATGAAGGCTTTCAAACCCAAAGTAACACTGACCGAACAGGTCGCCCGCCATATCGAAAACCTGATTGTTTTCGGCCAGCTTGATTCCGGTGAGCGAATTTACGAAGCCGCCATGGCGAAGCAAATGGAAGTCAGCAACGGCTCCATTCGGGAAGGCCTTTTGCTTCTCGAAAAGCGCCATTTAGTGAACAACGTTGCCCGCAAAGGCGCATTTGTTACCGACCTTGATGATTATTTTGTGCGCAGCCTTTACGAGACACTGGAGCTATATCTCACCCACACAGGCCGCAAACTTGCCAGACAATGGCGGCCTGAAGATCTGGAGCGACTGGAACACCTGTACCAACAGATGGAAGATCACTTCAATAAAAATGACCTGATGGCGTTTCTGGATCTGGGGATTGAATACACCAAGGCTTCCTTGGCCTATGCCGATAATTATTTTATTGTCGCAGCAATCGATGATCTGTGGCCCTCAGCAAGGCGTTGCGCCTTCGTCGCCTTCAAGCGCGGTGGCAAGCGTGTACTGGAAGACAACTTGGCGCACATGCGGGAGTCCATTGGCGCAATCAGGGACAGGGACGAAGACAAGCTGGCCTCACTTCTGCATCGCTATGCTATTCAGCAATGCCAGCAAGTACGTGAAGCCGCAACACCCTAATAGAACAACTGAGTGAACGAGAAACCAATATTCAAGTAGGCTACCCAGTTGTCTTGGTTGTTATAGGCAGTTGCAATCTGCACCGGACCCAAAAAAGTATCCAGGCCGGCAAACACACTCCAGGATTTCACGGAGCGATTCCAGCCGGCTTCACTGAGTGATTCCCAAGCGTTTCCTGCCTCTAACCCCATACCTGCAAACCATGGCGTTATAGGCCCCCCAAATGCCTGGCTGGCATAAACCGACGCCATACCCGCACTATTGCCAGTGATCTGACCAGGTGCATACGCAGACAGGCGCCGAAAACCTCCAAGACGAATTGCATTTTCAATCCCCGGTTCGCCCCGGGTGACGGTATGGGCAAAAAGCAGCCCCGTGAGGGTAAAACCTTTCCAGCTGCCCGTGCCGAGCGCCATTCCGGTTACCGAATCGAAATGCCGGTCAGAACCCAGGTCTTCTCGCTCGACACGCCCCCGGATTCCGGCAAATGCTCCGCCGCGGGGGAAGAACGCATCATCCAGGGAGTCGTGCACCAATTGCAGATTGACGTTGCCCTGATGCACCGCGTCCTCGGGCACGGCGGCCGCACCAAGCTGCTGGTCCACGGTGGCGTACCCTCGGACATATTCAAACCTCACCTCGGCATTACCGCCCAACTCCATACCCAAGCCAAGGTCAACCTGGCGGAACGTCACGTCTAGCTCAGCAACACGCTCACCTTCGGTATCATAGAGGCTGAATGTATCTTGTGAATACTGCGCTCCCGCCACCAAAAACCGCTCGTACCCGTAATCAAGCGGCTGATACCACTGTGTGCGAACACGTGGTTCCGTGCCAAGCTGCACACCCGTTTGCCACTCGGCGCCCAGTTCATTAAGCTCGGTCATGCGTAGGGAAGATGCAAGATTGAAGCGCGTATCACCATCAAAATTATCCTCGTAGTTCAGGCCAAATGATAAATAATTAGGCCCCCAACTTTTTTCCTGAACCTCAATGGTGAGCTGCGTTCCATCCTCGGATGGCGTCTGGGAATAGGACACAATTTCGTAATAACCAAGCCCGTATATGCGCTTTAGATCTGCTTCCAGTGCGTTCACATCCAGAGGCTCGCCGATTTTTTGTCGTATCCGCTCCCGAAGAAACTCCCGGCCCAGGCGGCGTTTATGCTTTACCTCAATGCCGGCGACAACACCTGCACTTGGGGTCGCAGCGGCCAACCTTGACCGGTATGCCTGCCAAGCCTCGTTCGCTACCGTCAGGGAATTCAGCTCTACCGCATGAGCTCGGGCGCCGCTGGCCCCAAGCTCAAATAATACTGGCGCGTTATAGAAATCTGCAGAGCTTTGGCCTTCAAGATCCGGCCGGATGAGCACATCCCTGTCGCCGAGCAAATCCAATTGTTGCTCCGTATTACGCCGGGTCATGATCGTAGTCAGCTGGCCGAATATGGAGAACGCCTCTCGCAGATTATCGGGGCCCAACAATGCGTCGGTAATATCAACCGCAATAATAACGTCGGCCCCCATATCACGGGCGACACTGACCGGCAGGTTAGCCGCAACTCCGCCATCAACCAGCAAACGGCCATTCAGCTTCACCGGAGCATACACTCCGGGGATACTCATGCTTGCGCGTACGGCGGTCGCAACATTGCCACTGCCAAGCACCACCAGGCGCCCAGTTTCCAGATCGGTCGCAACCGCGCGAAAGGGGATGGGAAGGCGGTCGAAATCTTCAACCAAGGCAACGTTATGGGTGAGTTCGTTTAGAATAAAACCAAGATTCTGACCGGCGATAATGCCGGCACCCAAGTGCAGACCCTCCAGACTAACGCCGAGGCCCGGTGTTACCGGGTATCTCCACTCGCCCTGCTTGCGGCGCAATGGCTTGTAGGCCCGACCTGGGTCGTCCCGAAAGCTCGACAGCCAGTCCATCTCGATAAACCGGCGCTCAATCTCCGCGACTGACATGCCAGAAGCATAGAGTGCGGCCACCGCTGAGCCGGCGCTGGTGCCCACCACCATATCCACCGGGATATTCATTTCTTCCAACACCCGAAGCACGCCTACGTGGGCCATACCTTTGGCGCCGCCACCGCTGAGTACAAGCCCCACCCGAGGACGATCCGTTGGAGTATCACTGGCCGCTGCAGCGAGTGGTATGAAGAATGCTATAGCCAGACAGGCGAGAATTAATACCGAAAGCCGTTTCAAAACCTGATAAACCCCACACACTCCACGCTCACTGTTTTTTTGACTCGTTATCTGCCAACGAAAGATGCGACACATCCGGCACCACATGCGGTGGCAGGTCGCGCTCGATGCCTATATCACTTCCGGCGGGCGCCAAAGTCCAGTCATCAAGGTGCTGGAACATAGGTGGCGGTGCTTCCCCTGGCTCTGCGAGCGTTACACCAACGGGGTCAAGCCCAAGCGTTGACCCTGCGAGAATGTCATCTACCTTATCGCCAGCCACCGTTAAACGATCACCCGGCTCAACTCCCGGTGCGCCGGTGCTGTGTTGCGGATTCGCAGTGGCGGAGACCGGCTTCACAGGCTCAGGTATCGCGCTGGCAGGCGTGGCGGCTGGCGCTGGCTTTGTTTGGTTATGGGCCGCATTGCCAGACATGGGCTGAACATAGGCAACCATGCCGTGCTTTTTCAGCACCGCCCTATACTTTTCTGCCTGCTCTTCATCCAGTTTATTCCGGATCACCACTGGACTACCGCTGAACATGCGCTCAATTTGCTCAACACTGGCTTTAAACAGCGCCCGGGCATTGCTCCGTGCTGTTGCCATATCTGTACCTGGGGCACACTCACCCTTGAATACGAGCTGAAACATGGGCAACTCTCCTACCGTCGATTTCGTTTCATGATAGTTGATAGGGTACCGCCAGGGGAGCCCTTGCGCTCAAAACACACCTGCTAATTAATGCAAACTGCAAACAATTGAAAAAAATCGGCCAGCCTTCGCGCAAAAGTTGACAGTCTTTGCAATAATCAACCGTAACGAACCATTACAATCTGTTACACTCAATCCGGAACGCTTTTCCGGGGAGCCCACATCATGAACATCCAGAATCTGACCTTTGCGGCAGCCGTGGTTTCACTGCTTGCTGCACCAGCCGCTCAGGCAGAGAATCTGGACATAGTAATGAGCCAGGTATTCGCCCAGGATCACGCTACTTACATCGGATATGAAAGCGTTGAGCGTGAAGACATTCCTGTCACTTCGGTTCTTGAGCGCAAGTACCTGATCGTAGACTTTCGCCTTGCAGCCAGCCAGCAAGCCTCCGAGAAGCTCCAGGCCAGCGTTCACAAAGTATGTATGGCCTTGCTAAAAGACCGCGAACTGGTTCGCAGCTTGTCTGACTCGGGCTACGACATGGTTTCTGTGGCCTTTGATCGTCGCTCTCAGTTCGACTGTTTGTAAATCTGCCATACATCGGTCAGCAAGACTGCTTACTCCTCTCGCCCCAGCAGTTTCGGAAACGCTTCAAGCGCACCGTTGACCGCATCCAGATTAAACGCCTCTACATCAGCCATCAGTTTCTCACCGTAGCGAGTCACCGATCGGGAACGATAACGTTGTCCCCACTCCAACACACGATGGGCAAACTCCCGCATTTCTTCCGGGTCGCCACTCTCCCGCACAGCTTCCCATTCGTCGCCAAAATCGGCCGTTAGCTGTTCTCTCAGCCAGCCTCGCTCCTGAATGCTCAGAGTCTGTGCCAGCAGCCGTTCAGATTCCTTGGTCTCGCCACCGTCCTCGGCCTGCTCGCCCGTTGCCACAACGTTAGGCAACGTGAGGGTAAAAATGGATCCACGCCCTGGCTCACTTTCCACCTTCAACTCGCCGCCCATCATTTGCGCCAATTTACGGCTAATAGCCAGACCAAGACCTGTGCCTCCGTAACGGCGGGTGTTCTGTCCCTCTTGCTGCTCGAATGCATCAAAAATGCGATCGCGCTGATCCGTGGGGATCCCTATCCCGGAATCCTCTACCTTAACCATAAGCCTATAGCTCTGATGCTCTGATACGTCCTCGGTTGCGCCTTTTACCGGCAGCACGGTTGCTCTCACTGCAACTCCGCCTTCATGAGTGAACTTGATGGCGTTTCCTACAAGATTAAACAACACCTGCCGGAAACGGGTTTCGTCCAACATCATGGCAACAGGCATATCAGAACCCACGCTGACCTCCAGGGTAATCCCCTGCTCCCGCGCTCGCAGATCAAAGATGTGGCGAACATCATCGAGCAGTCGGCGCACGGATACCGGCGAGTAGTCCAGCCGCATTTTCCCGGCCTCTATGCGGGAGAGGTCAAGGATATCGTTGATCAGCATCAGCAGGCTGCGGCTTCCCGCTCGAATGGCATCCAGATAGTTGCGCTGCTGCGGGTCTGTCACACTGTTGCTCAGCAAATCACTGTAGCCAATCACGGCGTTCATGGGTGTGCGAATTTCATGAGACATATTCGCTAAAAATTCGCTCTTGGTTCGGCTGGCAGCCTCTGCCTCTCGGGCCAGCCGCTCCGCTTCCAGCTTGGCAGCCCTCAGCTCGTCCTCACTCCGGCGCAGCGCATTTTCAGAACGGATACGCTCGTCCACCTCCCGCGATAGCTTACGGTTCCAATATAGGAAAATGAGCACGACCACAAGGGCGATCAGAACAACCCGCCGCACCACGGTGTAGTCGGCTTCTTGCTCAATATCGAGATGAATCCAGCGGTTATATATAGCTTCGGTATCGGCAGGCTTCAGGCTACCAAGGGCCTTGTTCAGTATACGGTGAAGTTCCGGGCTGTCTTTACGAACCGCGAGCCGGAGATCGTATTGATAAGGTGTGATACTGGTGATTCTCAGATTAGAAAGCCCAAGCCGGGCAACGGTATAGCTAACCGCTGGAATGTGGGTCACCATGACATCGAGATCGCCATTGGAAAGCGCCAACAGTCCATCCTCTACCGTGGCCACCGGGTAAAGATCCAGGTTCGGATGGTTGATAAGCAGGTAATCGTGAGCAGCATGCCGGTTGACCACACCGACACGCTCACTGCGCAGCTCCCTCAAGTCTCCGATAAAGCGCCCATCATCCCGAATGGCCAGGGCAATCGGCACGTTCACGTAGGCCCGGGTAAACAAAAACGAGTCTTCAGTTCGGGGTGTGCGCGACAGTCCGGGCAAAATATCCACCTCCCCGGAAACAAGGGCCTGTTCTGCAACCACGCGGTTTTTCAAAATCTTGTTTTCAAACCGCGCACCAAGCTGGCTTTCCAGGCGCGCAACAAGATCGGGTACCAGGCCGGTGGCTCGGCCATCCTGTTCGTATTCAAACGGTGGCCAATCAGAGCGATAACCAACCTTGAGAGCGGAATGGCGCTTAAGCCAGTCAACATCAGAGGCCGAGAGCTCTACGCCATTTTGTTCCAGCGCGGAAAGATCCACCTCAAGCCACGATTGCCGGATAACCCGGTGCTCGTTATGGCTTATCGCATCCACGGTTTGATCCAGAACCCTAAATAGGGGCTCGTCGCTCTCATCAACCTGAAGTACCACGTCCACTGACTTTTGATCCAGCAACACCGACAAACCAATACCGTTGATCATGGCTGACTGAAGGTAGTCGGAAACTACCGGTACCGGGCCAAGAAACGCATCCGCCTGGCCAGATAGTACTTGGCTAACAGCCTCGCCCAGGCTCTGCACCGGCACAGGCGTAAAGCTCTCAACAGAGTCAAGCATGCTGTATTGGTTGGGGTCGCCCTCCAAAACAGCTATACGGCTGCCTTCCAGATCTGTCAGCGAACGGATTGAGGAATCTCCCGCGCTGATAAACAGACCATAAGTGAGTGTCATCAACGGGCTGGTAAAGCGCGTGCCAGCAGGCACAGGTGTGCCCGGCAGCCTGGTGGTCAAAAGCGCATCAATTACAGGTTCATCGAGCACCGGCCCGGCATTGGAGGCCGAGCTGATTACCACAGGCTCAATCAGGAGGCCAAGCTTGTCTGAAAGCCGGGCAAGATAGTCAACGTAAGTGCCTTCCAGATTTCCGTTCCCAGTATCAAACACCAGCGGTACCTGGCCTGCGCGCACACCCACTCGCAGCACTTCTTGCTCACTGACCCAGCGTAAGTCCTTGCTCCCTAGGACCGGTGCTGGCGATGCCTGGGGAGGGTCTGCCAGTGCCGGGGATGGACACACCAATAACAGCCAGCAGGATAGAAACAGGAGTATGGCCTTCACTACTATAGCCTCAGACGTTGCGCTTCATTTTTGGATAAATACGTGGGTACGTGCAGACCGCCTACTAGACAGCTGGCTGACCAATTCTTACGCAGTTACGACCCGCATCCTTGGCAACATAAAGCGCACGATCGGCCCGCTCGAAAACCAGCTCTTCAGTATCCCCCGGAGTAAAGGCGGCGAGACCGGCAGAGTAGGTAATAGTTACAGGTTCGCCTCCGAAATGGAACGGCAGCGCACTGATGTGCGTTCGAAGTTTGTCCATTACTGCTTTGGCGTCCTCGGGCGAAGTCTCAGGGAACAGCAGCACAAACTCCTCGCCGCCATAACGGGCAACAAAGTCGGTGTTACGCAAACGGGTCATGAGCTCCTTGGCCACAAGCTGAAGCACCCTGTCACCCGCTTTATGTCCATAGGAATCGTTTACACGTTTAAAAAGATCGATATCCAGAACGCCAACAGTCAGCGGGTACTGATAACGCTTCCACCGATTAAACTCGAAAGACAAGCGCTCCTGCCAGCCTTCGCGATTGGGCAGCTGGGTAAGCAGGTCTGTCATGGCTCGTTCGCGCTCTTTGCGAACCTGCCCTTGCATTTGTTCCGAGTGCGCCTCCATAACCGCCACTTTTTCCTGCATGGATTTCAGCTGCTCACAGAGCATTTGCTCCCGTTCCGCCTCCTCAAGCCGGAAACGGCCAACTGCCTGGCCAATATATTCCAAGTGACTACTGACGGACCGCTTCAGCCCATGAATATCGTCCATGGCATCAATGTGCAGGCTAACCTGCTCGATTTCTTCACGGATATTCCGGTCCAGAGTTTCTGCTGCGTCCTCGCGGCCAGTCTGCGCCGAGCACTGTACTAAAAAGTGCTCTTGCAGTACCTGAAGACGCTCATCGAGGCGTATTAGAAAAGCCTCGAACTCCCTCTGACTACGAGTAACGGCGACAACAACCAAGTCGGCGACCTGATTTAGTCCGTCCCGCAATTCATCCCAATTGTCGCTGGCCAGGAGAGCCTTCTGAAGGCTTCTCGCCTGCCTTTCAGCGCCTGCCTCCAGGGAAACCTGACCAAGCAAGTGGCCCAGGAGGTGCCCAACCCGCCGAGCAATCCAGAGCCGCTGGCTGTGGTGGCTTTCAACAGCCACGCTATCTAGCGCACCGGCTTTATCTGCGGCCTCTGGTTCCGCGCGGGTACCGGCAGGGGGCCAAGGGTGATTCTGGTCACTACGGGCAGGCGCTTCATCCAGAAGGGCGACCTGGCGGTCGATCTGCTCCTGCAGCTCCCGCCAGCTCTTCACATCAACCTTTCTCTTGCGTAAGTCGGATCGAACACGGTCAAGCAGGCGATCCAGCTCGGGTGCCTGACCTTCAGAGGCGAGACTGGTTCGCACCAGCATACGTTCCAGCGAATTACGTTCAGCCTTCCACTGCTCTTCACGCTGTTCCGCAGACTCAAGTTCCTGGAAGTATTTTTCTTTCCAGGTTTGATCCGATGACATTAAGCACTTCCTTCTTGTTCGGAGTTTTGCTCGTCGTTACGCGGATTTTGCCGGCGCGCCCTCGGGTGGCTTTGGTCATACACCCGAGCCAAATGCTGAAAATCGAGATGAGTATAGATCTGTGTGGTGGCTATGTCCGCATGGCCCAGCAACTCCTGAACCGCTCGCAAATCGCCGCTGGACTCGAGCATATGACTGGCAAACGAATGCCGCAACATGTGCGGGTGAAGCTTCTGATCGGCCCCCTTAACAACCCCCCAACGGCTCAACCGAGCCTGAACGCTGCGATGGCTAAGACGGTCTCCACGGCGGCTTACAAACAAGGCCCCCTCGGCCTCCGGTGCCAGCTCTGCGCGAATGGGCAGCCACTGAGCTATGGCCTTCAGCGCTTTACGGCCTACAGGAAGTATGCGTGTTTTGCTTCCTTTACCCACAACCCGTGCTTCACCAGCTTCGCTATCAACTGCATTGAGATCCAGGCTGGCCAGTTCCGCCAGGCGCAAGCCAGATGAGTACATTAATTCAAACATGCACCTGTCGCGCACTTCCAGGGGGTCATCCGGTGAGGCATCGAGAAGATAATTGAGTTGATCCACATCGGCTACGCCAGGCAGGCGCCGGCCGCTTTTTGGCGCGCGAATGTCCAATGCTGGGTTATCCGTGGCCTGTCGCTCCCGCAACAGATACTGATAAAAGCGTCTTGTTGCCGACAGATGCCGGGCAATACTGCGACCGCCTAACCCTTGGCGACTGAGGTTTGCAACATAGCGGCGCAGATCATAGCCACTAACGGCCCGCCACTGGGCAATGTGTTGATCTACAAGCCAAGCCGCAAGCCGATTTAGATCACGATGATAGCTTTCGCAGGTTCGGGGTGAGTGGCGTTTTTCCGATGCCAGGTGCTGTATAAAGCCTGCCATATGCCCGCTCAGCTCATCCGTCAATTGAGCTGGCACGGACGCAACGGTCATTTTAGCGCGACTCAGCCGCAAGATCGGCTACCGGAACAGCCGAGGTGTGGCGCCGAATCATGGGCGGCAATAGCCGGCTTAGCGTGTCGCTGATGTAGCTGAGAAACAGCGACCCCATGCTCTGATCAAAGTAGCCAGGCTGACAACTGCCAACTGCGAAAACCCCTACCAGATCATCGTGGCGCAACGGTACCAGGGCAACCGACGCAATGGGCACATCCCGACCCGGGAACAAGAATGCCCGCTCACTCTCACGGAACTGTCCACACACCGCTTTGCTGCCTTCCAAAAGGTTACCAAGGCGGTCATGAGCCTCCGAAGGGCTCACAACATGAAGCGCTCCCTGGGAACTGCCGGCCACCTCTGCATCGGTAAACAGGATCACCGATGCCGCGTCCAACCCGAAATCGCCGCGAATACTGTCATCAATGGCGGATGCCATATCCATAAGATTGCGAGCTTCGATGACTTGCATCAGTAGCCGTTTGCTCTTTTCGAACAGGCGATCGTTGTGGCGGGCAATGGACACCAGCTCAACCAGTTCATGGCGGAGCGTGTCACGCTGCTCGCGGAACAGGTGTACCTGGCGCTCAACCAAGGAAATGGCCCGGCCACTGTCATGGGGTAGGGTCAGGCTACGCAGAAGCTCATCCTGATCGACAAAAAAGTCAGGATTGCTTTTCAGGTACTCAGCCACCGCTTCCCGGGTGAGCTCGCCGGCCTTCTGGTGGGCCGTTTGGTCTGTCATCGTGCTCTCCTGGCTGTCAGATCCGTTGCTTATGTGGGCGACTGGTTTTTCTTCGCCGGCTACCACTTGAATCACCGGGCAGTCTCAACTGCCCCTCAAATACACTTGTGGCAGGCCCTTCCATCATAACAGGCGACCCTTCACCCTGCCATTCAATGACCAACCGGCCCCCTCGCAAGTCCACTTCCACACGTTTGTCGAGAAAGCCGCGCAATTGTCCGGCGACTACCGCCGCGCAGGCACCACTTCCACAGGCAAGGGTTTCGCCCGAGCCGCGTTCATACACCCTGAGGCGCGCATGGTTCCGGCTGATTATCTGCAAAAAACCGATATTGGCCCGTGATGGAAATCGCGGATGGCATTCCAGACGCGGCCCAAGCTCTGCAACCGGCGCTGTATCCACGTCCTCAACGACAATAACCGCATGGGGGTTGCCCATCGAAACCGCGCTGAGCTCAACCGTTTCAGCGCCTGCTTCTACGGTATACACATTTTTGCGGCATTCTGCCGCAAAAGGAATGGCAGACGGGTTTAGCTCAGGCACCCCCATATTGACCATTACCACACTGTCTTTGACCATCCGCAACTCAATCACTCCTCCGGCGGTCTGGACACGTATGATCTTTTTATTCGTGAGGCGCTGGTCGCGCACGAACTTTGCGAAGCACCGGGCGCCATTGCCACACTGCTCGACTTCAGAACCGTCGGCATTGAATATCCGGTAACGGAAATCCACATCGGGCAGCCCCGGGGGCTCAACTACCAGCAACTGATCAAAACCGATACCCATGTTGCGATCCGCCAGTTCCCGAATCATTTCCGGGCGCAGCCGAAATGGCTGACTGATGGCATCAACCACCATAAAGTCGTTGCCCAGTCCGTGCATTTTGCTGAACCGGAGCAGTGGCCCCTGATTATGGCGCGGCTGGCTCATCTCGTGCCCTCCACTCATTCCGACAGGCAGTTTTCTGGAGCAAGCTGATCCTCAATTGTCTCGCGATGGCGGACAATGTGCACCTGGTCGCCATCAACCATCAGTTCTGGCGGACGATTACGGGTATTGTAATTGGAGCTCATCACAAAACCATAAGCCCCCGCGGAGCGCACCGCCAAGAGATCCCCTGCTTTGAGCTGGAGTGGCCTGTCTTTGCCCAGAAAATCCCCGGTTTCGCATACTGGGCCAACCAAATCCCAGATTTTTTCTTCTGCATCCTGATGAGGCTGCACGGGTACAATGGCCTGCCAAGCGCTATACAATGCCGGGCGAATCAAATCGTTCATGGCGGCGTCGATGATCGCGAAATTACGATGCTCGGTGCACTTCAGGAACTCCACCCGGGTAATCAGTATGCCGGCATTGGCCGCAATAGAGCGACCCGGTTCAAGGATCAGCTCCAGCTTCCGGTCGCCAATGCGCTCATCCAGAGCCTTAACATATTCAGACGGCTCAGGCGGCTGTTCATCATTGTAAGTTACGCCCAAACCACCACCCATATCCAAGTGCCGGATGTGAATGCCGTTGTCCGCAAGCGCGTCAATCAGTTCCAGCACGCGATCCAGCGTATCCAAAAATGGAGTCACCGACGTAAGCTGCGAACCAATGTGACAATCCACACCTTTGACATCCAAGTTTGGCAGTGTTGCAGCCCGGGCGTAGACAGCCAGTGCTTCTGCTATATCAATCCCAAACTTGTTCTCTTTCAAGCCCGTAGAAATGTAAGGGTGGGTTCCTGCGTCGACATCCGGGTTCACACGCAGAGAAACCGCGGCTTTAACCCCTAGCTCTCCAGCCACCGCGTTAAGCCGATCCAGCTCGGTGTCGGACTCCACGTTAAAACAGCGAACGCCGGCTTCCAGAGCCCGGCGCATCTCCCATTCCTGTTTACCCACGCCAGAAAACACAACCTTGCCAGCATCGCCTCCTGCTCGAAGAACCCGCTCCAGTTCGCCGGCAGAAACTATGTCAAAACCGGCACCCAGACGCGCCAGCACATTCAGAACGGCCAAATTGCTGTTAGCTTTGACGGCGTAACATACAAGGAGCGGGCGATCTGTCAGTGCCTCATCGTAGGCCCGGTAATGGCGCTCCAGAGTCGCCCGGGAATATACGTAAGCCGGCGTACCAAAGCGCTCTGCAATGGTGGAGACAGGCACGTCTTCTGCGTAAAGCTCGCCGTTGCGGTAGTTAAAATGATCCATTTGGTTCCTGAGTCGTTTAGCGGTGGCGGGTATACGCGGGACTATTCAGCACTTGCATCAGCATTCCCGTTGCGGTCGTCCGGACGCTCACTTTGTGTTCCGGCGCTGGCTGGCTGCCCTGCGGGCCTGGACGAGGCTTGCGGATTCTCCCGGTATAACGGCCCTTTCTGGCCGCAGCCACCAAGTGCAGCCGCCATAACCAGAATCACGATCGGCAGTGTCCACGCGCGCATACTTACCACCTCTGAGTTCATAATGGCCAAAGTATACCTGACCCGCCCACCGCACGGCGAGGCCGGCGGGTTATCGAAATGCCTCCAGCTCACGGTTAAGCGCATCCTCCAGAGCGGAGCGGTAATAGAGGTACTGGCTGGTCTGTATATCCTGCTGATACACCCTTGAATCCAGGTCGTGGGGCAGATGCACATCCGTGAGATAGACCAGATAGCCATCACGGCTCTGTCGCAGTGAGTGGATGTAGTGAGCAACAGCCGGAATCAACTGATCACCATACTGCAGCACCGTAAATTCTTGCTCGCCACAGAACAGATCAAAACGAACCCGGCTATCACCCTCCTGAATACCTACAGCTTGCACCTCAAACCCTGGCAAAGGCACCCCGGCATCCGTTTGTGGTCGGTACTCCGGACGCCAGAGCCCGTCAGTTACAGCCATTTCGTAACATCGCACGCCCGCCAGCGCCACGGGTACCTCGCTAAAGCGCAAGGTGCGGCGCTCTATCAAGTTATCAAGAAAGCGCAACAGAGGCGCCAGCAAGTATCGGCGGCTGGTAACAGGCTGACTCCATCCGAACAGCGAACCCCGTTCATCAATCACCAAAACCTGCGCTCGCTCGCCACGAACCGTATAAAACACCTGAATACTATTGGGTTCACTGGTCTGGCAGGCTGCACGCACGGCCGGCTCGTCTAACAATGCATAACGGTCGAAAACCACAGGTAGATAAGCGCCCCGGGACTGGGCCAGGCACTCCATTAAGGCCGCCCGGCTTTCCAAAGCAATAAAGCCAGGTTCCGTGCCACTAAACTCCAACAGGAAGTAACGGCGATCCATTTCTATTACATAACGCAGGGGGTGCGGGCCGGAGCCACCCGCAAAGAACTGGCGCAACACATCCGTAAACAGCTCCTGCACACGCCGGGCGATAGCGCCGCCGTGCCCCCGGTTGTGGCTGTGCACCTCAACACTTGGAATTGTACGGGGGTTGAGCGCAACCGATGCGAGCACATTCTTCAAACACTGTATCAGTGTGTCTCCCGATGCATAATGCTGAAGGCTCACCTCATGCCAACTGTTCACGCTGACCTGATCGATGGTAACAACCAGATTCTCTCGCCCGCCGCTGAAACCCAGCGAATCGTGCCGGGCGCTCAGCTTGTGCAACCCTCGCTCTGTAAGATGCGACTGCGGATCAACGCCTACATTGATGAACAAAAGGTTGCGCAGAGGGCGAATACCAAGAGCAAGCGCTTCTCGCTCTGCCGGTGCCACAGGAACCCGCACAAATCCGGCAAGTGCATCCAGCATTTCCCGCAGTTCACTGATAGAGGCACCGCCCTGCCCAGAGCGAACATTCAGGCGAGTGGAGCGGGTCAGCAAGCCGTTGCAGTAGCACCAGACAACCAATTCAGCCAGATTTCCAGAGCGGCGAATAACCGGTTGCCAGAAGGCATCCGAGGGGTCTTCCAGATCCCGGTACAAGAGCCAGCCATCTCCGCCCCCACCTTGTTCTGATTGATGATGAAAGGCTAAATTCTCCTCTGCCAGCGAAGGTGCAAGCCCCGGATTAACCTGCTCAACCTTGCCAGCCTTGCGTTGAAACGCTGCGTAGAGTTTACGGCCCAGCAGGTTGATGTCGTTTGCGTTTATCGCTGACTGTTCGCCGTGATCCCGGGCCATTTTCGACAACAATCGATAGCTGTGGGTAAGCTCCGACACCACCGCGCGGCGCAGGGAAGACACTTCCTCTGCGCGCCAGAGCTGACGGTTATCCAGCGCCTCCATTTGCTTTTTCTGCCAGCCCCAGCCAGTCACAAGGCTTCGGAGCAGTCGGGCCCGCCAAAACTCCCCACCTTGCTCACCCGCCGCTCCAGTGCGAGTCAGCGGTAACCCGGCCTTGATATACAAGCTGCGACGCACCAGATCCAGCCTGGCCCCAGCCCCCGACGCTGCAAGCCACTGCTCAAGCCTCTGATAGAGCATCACATACGGATCCAGAACATCCACATCCGTCACACCGCTGAACACTGCTTGCTTGAACACCCGTGACAGCACCGGCTGTTCTTGAGTCTGCGCGTAACATTCGATAAGAAAAATCTTCAGAATCGACTTCCAAGGCGCATCAATAGCCTTATAGAGCTGCCAAATACCCGCGCCCAAAAACTCTTCGGCCGGTATAGCCGGCACGGCGCCGAAATCGATATATTCGTCGTCGCGAATAAATCGGCAATCCACCAGGCGGTTTACACACTCTCGATAGCGACCTTCCTGTTCCGATGGGACGAGCCACCACAGCGGGTAGCACCCGCCTAAGTGGATTCCGGTGCGGTAAAACTCATCTAAAAGCAGGTAATGCTGGGCACTTCCACAATTTTCGCCGTTCACCTCTGCACGCTGCCGACCATCCCGCCAGTCGGCTGCAGAGAACACAAACACATGCAGTTCAATGCCAAAAGAAGACGCCCACTCTGTCAACCTCTGCGCCTTACGCTCAAGGTGCCTGACTCCCAGCTCCTGAAGATCGTCCCGATGACACAACCACACATCCAGATCACTGGCGACAGAATGTCCCAATGTGCCGGGGCTACCCATCAGAAAAAGTGCCTCTATGTCCGCCCGGCGCTTGCCTTCGTCTCGTATGCTAAAGGTGCGCGCCAGCCGCCGTGCGGCACTTGTAGCTGCCGAATCTGGTTGATAGTGACTCAGGCCATAAGGGCAGCCCGCATCCAGATAGCCGGGCAAGGCCGGGTGGTTGGTGTGAAAGGCCAGAGGCAGAATTTCCAACACCACTTGCTGCCGATAGGTGAGCGACGAGTGTGCTCTTTCCCAGCGCTGGCAGTTCACCACAAGAAACCTATCCCGCAATCGGCGCAGGGTTTTGCGATCAATACCCTCTTCAAAATCCAGGGCAATCGGTGAGGCGTGAGTGGTCACGGTAGCTCCCGGGGAGAGGTTCTTTCCGGTTTAATTATCAGTATGATGAACTCATCGTGGCAAAACCGTTAGAAGAATAAAAGCGGAATACGCTTCAGAAAACCCGAGGTCCTGCCCAGTGAAAGAGTTTGTCATACAGCGTTATCGTGCCGACACACCCTCCGGCGCCGGTCGCCAAACCCTGTTGCGTATTGACGACGAAGGCAAGGTGTTATTCGCTGACAATAACGCCGAGACTGTACTCGGTTACGATGCCAGTGATCTGGAAGGCATTATGGTGCATCAGGTTCTGGCCTCAAGAGAGGACGACCCTTTTGCACCAGTGAACCGGCACCGCATAGAAAACGGCCAGACTGTGTTGGTCACTTTCCGCCACAAAGAAGGCTTTTTCTATACAGCAAGCCTTTCATTACGTGTCAGCATGCGCGATTCAGACGAAGCCGCCAACGCCCACATTACACAACAGGAAAACTCCGAGATAGACCCTCGCCTGCTGCGCTCTGCTGAAAGCGCCGCAGGTTTCGGGGTCTGGGAGCTGGATATCGCCAGCAACCAAATTACCTGGACAGAAGGCGTATACCGAATACTGGAACTAAGGCCAGGTGCAGATATTACGCCTGAACAGGCACTGTTTTACTGCCAAAGAGGCCAGGGACGTATTCGGGCTCTGTTTCGCAGGTCTGCGCATACAGGTGCACCTTTTACTATCGAGCTGGATCTACTCACGGCAAAGAGCAAAAAGATCCGCGCAACCCTGAACGGCCGCGCTCTCAAAACAGGTGGCAGGGTACGCAAACTCGGTGGCACTCTGGTTGACCGCACAGGCGAAATGCATCGTGACCAGGCCCGCACAAGGGCTGAAAAAATCCTGAGCGCCACCACGGCAGCCAGCCCTGGCCTGGTAGCCGCCGTAGATAAAAACCTTAATTTGCTACACTTCAACGCGCCCTACGCCAGGTTATTCGCCAGCATCTTCGGCGCAACGCCCCGGGTGGGTGACAACCTGAGCCGGCTACTGGAAAAACACCCAAATGAACGGCACCTCGCCGAACAGCTCTGGCAACGAGCCTTCGAGCAAGACAGCTTTATTGTGGATATGCCTATCACCCAGCAAAGCGGTGAATGGCCTGTGTACGAGTTCCACTACCAGCGCCTTACTGACCGCCAGGCTGGAAGCCAGAACGCTGACAAGAGCACGCACAGGGATGACGTCAAGAGTGAAACCACGGGCGCAGTCGTTGTGGCCAGCGATATCAGTAACCGCGCCAGCAACACAGGCGACAGTGAATATCGGTATCGGCATGACCCGGTAACCGGGTTAACCAACCGGAGAGAATTCACAGCCCGCCTTCAGCGCAGCATGGAATACAAGAACGGAGAGGCAACCGATCGCAGCCTTCTATATTTAAACCTGGATGCATTCGGGCATTTCAATAGCCTGGCAGGTAACGGAGCCTGCGACCGCTACCTCAGAGAACTGGCCAGCATTCTCGATGTTCGGAGCAGGCCACAGGATACGGTGTCGCGGCTGTCCGGCGACACCTTCGCGCTGCTCATTGAAAACTGCACAGAACCTGCAGCCCGCAAACTCGCAGATGACATTCTAAACCTCATTCGCAGCTTCGTTTTTGAATGGCAAGGCCATCAACTGCAAACCACCGCCAGTGGTGGTTTGCTGGTCATGGGCAAGGACACACCTTGCGACCCGGAACAACTGCTGGGCCAAGCTGCAGACCTGTGCCACGATGCAAAAACATCCGGGCGCAACCGGGTTCATACTGCCCACGCATCTCGGCCTGAATCAGATCACAGCGACTGCAATGAGCTGGTCGCCCAGATCCGAAAAGCTCTGGATAAACAGGCGCTGATATTGGAATTCCAGCCACTCAAGCCGGTTGCCAGTGTTACCTGGGGTGATCACATCGAAATTCTCGCCAGAATTCCCGGAAACAGCGCCCATGAGCACTGGCTGCAGCCTGACCAGTTTTTGCCGGTCGCAGAGCGGTTTGATTTGGCCAAACGGCTGGATCGGCAGGTCATACTGCAAACTCTTACCTGGCTGGGAGAGCACCGGCTACTGAAGCCCAGGCTGAAATATTGCGGCTTTAACCTCTCCCTGGCTAGCGTGCTCGATGACACCTTTGCGGACTTCATGGAATCTGTGCTCAGAGTTTCAAACTACCCGCCAGAATCCTTCTGCCTTGAAATCCGTGAACCCCACGCAACTCAATACCCGGATGAAGTTGCCGTGCTATGTGATGCCCTGCATCGGATTGGCTGCCGCGTAGCACTGGATGGTGCCGGCGCTTCTGTGGAAAGTTTCAGGCTTGCGGCGAAGCTACCGGTAGATGTCATCAAGCTGGACCGCAGCCTGATGTTCAGGCTGGGAGACGATTCGGTTCAGCAGATCATGGTAGAAGCGCTGCATCGGATCGCTCAGGAAGCGGGAAAAATAACCGTAGCAACTTTTATTGAGAACGACGACATTCTCAGAAAGGTCAGGAACCTGGGCATTCATTTCGGCCAAGGGTTCAGGCTTGGCGCGCCCAAGCCTCTGGCAGAACTGACGCCGGCGGCAGTTGACCTCCCCACCGGGCGGATTGGCGGCTAAGCCCCCGAGCTTACGCAAAAAAAGCTCAGGGGCGCAAGCTTCAGGGAATCAGCCCTCCAGCAACTTGCGCGCACGGCCTACAGCCGCTCGCACTTGAGCGGGCGCCGTGCCGCCAAGGTGGTCACGGGCCTGAACCGAGCCTTCCAGCGTGAGCACATCAAACACATCTTCGCTGATGGTGTCAGAGAAACGCTTCAATTCTTCCAGCGTCATATCAGAAAGATCCCGTTTCTCAGCAACACCAAAGGCCACCGCCTTGCCTACAACTTCGTGGGCGTCGCGGAAAGGCATGCCCTTCTTGACCAGATAATCCGCCAGATCCGTTGCCGTAGAAAACCCACGCTTGGCCGCCACGCGCATGTTATCGGCCTTGGCACAAATGGCCGGAACCATGTCTGCGTAGGCTTTCAAGCAGCCCTTGATGGTATCGACGGTATCAAACAGGGGCTCCTTGTCTTCCTGGTTGTCCTTGTTGTACGCCAGCGGCTGGCTTTTCATCAGGGTAAGCAGGCTGATCAGGTGGCCGTTCACCCGGCCGGTTTTGCCCCGAACAAGCTCAGGCACATCCGGGTTCTTTTTCTGGGGCATGATAGATGAGCCAGTGCAAAAGCGATCCGGCAGATCAATAAAATCGAACTGTGCAGACGCCCACAGCACCAACTCCTCGCTGAAGCGGGACATATGGGTCATCAGCAGGGCCGCGAAACTGCAGAATTCAATGGCAAAATCCCTGTCACTGACGGAATCCAGAGAGTTTTCTGAGGCCCGATCAAAGCCTAGCAACCGAGCAGTCATAGCGCGGTCAATCGGGTAAGTAGTGCCGGCCAACGCGGCTGCACCAAGAGGCATCACGTTCACACGTTTGCGGCAGTCCTGCAGGCGCTCACCATCGCGTACCAGCATTTCATACCAGGCAAGCAGGTGATGCCCAAAGGTGACGGGCTGTGCCGTCTGAAGATGGGTAAAGCCGGGCATAATGGTGTCGGCTTCGCGCTCGGCCAGGTCCAGCAGGCCAGCTTGCAGGCGACGAAGTTCTTCAGCAATCACATCAATTTCATCGCGCAGGTACAGGCGGATATCTGTGGCCACCTGATCGTTTCGGCTGCGCCCGGTGTGCAGCTTCTTGCCCGTAATGCCAATGCGCTTGGTCAACTGGGCTTCTATATTCATGTGAACGTCTTCAAGGCTTATGGACCACTCAAAGCGCCCTGCCTCAATGTCTGTTTTCACTCCGTTCAGGCCATCGATAATGCTGTCGCGCTCATCCACGGTGAGTACTCCCACCTCGGCGAGCATAGTCGCGTGAGCAATGGAGCCGATGATATCGTGGTGATACAAGCGCTGGTCAAACCCTACGGATGCGGTAAAACGTTCGACAAACGCGTCGGTGGGCTCACTGAAGCGTCCACCCCAAGGTTTTTCGGAGGTTGTGGCCTGGTCAGGTTTTTTCTGATCCGTCATGGTCTATCTTTCCTGCTGGCAGCCCGGCATTATCTGGCGGGAACTGGGTACATTGAATATGGCGGGAGTATAGCATTCTGACCCGTAGAAAAGAGACACCCCCAAGCGGGGATAAGACAGCCGTGATGCAAGATTTTTTCGTGCCGGACCTTTGCCGGGTGCGGTCGGTATTCATGCTGCTTATTACCAGCGAACTCCTGGTGCTGGTGCTGGCCATTGTTCAGGCCAGTAACGGCTGGATCGACTGGAACTATTTCGCACTCCTGTCGCTGTTTGTGCAATGGACTACCCTCACCAGCGCAGCACTCATCTGCCTGCTGAGAACCCGGCTGGCCAAAATGCCGGTATCCCGGGCTACCCTTGCCATTGCTGCTATCGTGCTGCTGGACGTGCTCGCCTTCAGCTTGTTCGCCGACAGTGTTTTGCACCCACAACCGGGCATCATCGGGTGGCAAGCCATCGCCAAAAAGCTACTGTTGGCGCTATTGATTGTGCTGATGGTACTGCGTTACTTCTATTTACAGCACCAGTGGCAACAGCAACGGGAAGCAGAAATGCAGGCACACTTGGCAGCGCTGCAGGCACGTATACAGCCGCACTTTTTGTTTAACAGCATGAACACCATCGCCAGCCTTATTGCCTCGGATCCGGAGCAGGCCGAAGAAGCTGTCCTGGATCTTTCCGAACTCTTTCGCGCCAGCCTGCGCACGGGCGACCAGCTCATCCCGCTGGCAAAGGAACTGGACTTGTGCCAGCGCTATCTTGCTATTGAAGCACTGCGACTAGGCCCTCGCCTGAACCTGGAATGGTGCATTGCCGATGGCCTGGAGCGCCAAGCCATACCGCCGCTAACTCTGCAGCCGTTAGTTGAAAACGCGGTTTATCATGGCATACAGCCGCGGCCAGAGGGTGGTACGGTGCGCATAGAAGCAGAAGCACGGGGCAACTTTGTGTATCTGCTCGTGCAAAACCCCAAACCAGACAGTAACGGCAGCCAGCACAGCGGCAACCGCATGGCTCTGAACAACATTCAGGCACGGTTGCAAGCGCTATTCGGGGAGGCTGCCGTGCTGAAACACAGCCATCAAGGAAACGTTTATACCGTTACCCTACGGCTGCCAAAAACCACACAGCACTCATGACCAAACAGACGATTCTAATAGCCGATGATGAGCCTCTGGCCCGGCAGTGCTTGCGACGGCTGGCCGAAGATCTCCCGGAATATCAGGTATGCGGCGAAGCAAGTGATGGCGATACGACTCTCGCTCAAGTTGCCGAACTGCAGCCAGACATCCTACTGCTGGACATACGCATGCCTGGCCTTGATGGCATGGAGGCCGCCGCGCGCCTGACCCAGCTCAGCAACCCCCCGGCCATCATTTTTTGCACGGCTTACGACAGCTACGCCATTCAGGCTTTCGATGTGCAGGCTGCGGCCTACCTGCTCAAACCGGTGCGCAAGGAGGCGCTGGCAGAAGCTTTGGCCCGCGCCGGACGGCTTAACCGGGTGCAGTTACGAACGCTTTCCAGCGCCAACGCTGGCAACAATGCAGGCTGGAAGGAAGCAAACGACGGGCAGTTGACGGTTCGTACCCACAGAGGTACTGAATTAATTGATATAGCCGAGATCCGCTATTGTCAGGCGGATCAGAAATACGTGACTATTCACCACGCGCGTGGGGAAACAGTTTCTGACTACACGTTGAAAGAACTGGAAAATGCTTATCCGCACCAACTGCTCCGAGTTCACCGCAACACACTCGTAGGCGTGCGGTTTATTCAGGCGCTGAAACGCACAGCAGAGGGCAGCAATCTGGTGTTACTCAAGGATGCTCTGGGCGAGCTTCAGGTTAGCCGCCGCCACACCAGCAGCGTGCGCCAGTGGCTACAAGGGCCGCAACCCAGCTAAACAAGATTGATAGGGTCGCATCTTGCTGCGCCGGGCGGAGCATAGTAGCCACCCACGGGACTTTTACGATGCCACAAGGTAACCTTGGCGAACATTTTTACAATCGACAGTGAGCACAATGTCCAAACGAACTCTTCGTGTCGCAACTCGTAGCAGCGCCTTGGCGTTATGGCAGGCGGAATTCATCAAGGCCGAACTGGAACGCCTCCACGACAACGTGGTTGTGGAGCTGGTCAAGATCAAAACCCAGGGCGATAAAATTCTTGATGTCCCCTTGGCCAAAATCGGCGGCAAAGGCTTGTTTGTAAAAGAGTTGGAAGAAGCCATGCTCGATGGTCGCGCGGATCTTGCCGTGCACTCCATGAAAGATGTCCCCATGGCCTTTCCCGAAGGCTTGGGGCTGGTTGCCATCTGCGAACGGGAAGACCCCACAGATGCGTTCGTCAGCAATCATTACGACAACGTTGACGCCCTCCCCCACGGTTCGGTGGTTGGTACGGCTAGCCTGCGCCGGGAATCCCAGCTGCGCGCCTACCGACCAGATCTGGAGATCCGCGTTTTGCGGGGCAACGTAAACACCCGGCTGGCAAAGCTGGACGCCGGTGATTACGACGCC